>Ga0208898_1000108_pt1 | contig 79623 bp, 63 predicted proteins | sample VirMetDEL_Mar_4_FD_184513 | JGI IMG/M metagenome (GOLD analysis project Ga0208898, IMG submission 184513) | Aqueous microbial communities from the Delaware River and Bay under freshwater to marine salinity gradient to study organic matter... | ecosystem: Environmental > Aquatic > Marine >... | reverse complement strand
TCCTTCTTATTGGGTCTTCCAATACTATATTAATCTTGATCAAACATTATCAGGTCAGAATGTTAAGATTAAAAGTGTATGGAATACAGCGGATACAGTTCCTAGCATGTGCATCTATGTTGACACACAAAGAAGTGAATATGTCTTTAAAGATTTTAGTACAGGCAAGCAGGGTGATAAGATATTCTTTGTTATGGAGTATTTCAATATATCATTCCTTGAAGCATTAGATAAAATCTTACTTGACTACAACAAGTATATACAGAAAAACGGCCAGATGAAACTAGGTGTAAAGCCTATAGACAAATGGAAAGTTGGTTATGTAAATAATAGAAGTTGGAATACAGGTGATGCTAATTATTGGCTTCAATACAACATTGGTTCTAAAATACTAGAACACTTTAATGTAAAGCCAATAGAATATTATAACCTTGAAAGAAATGTTGATAACAAAAAGGAAGAAATAAGCATTCAGCATTCTTACATATACGGCTATTATACTAAAGAAAACTTATTGTATAAGGTATATCAACCTAAGAAGAAAGATAATAAGTTTTTGAAGGTAAATGAGTACATACAAGGCTTTGATCAACTATCTTTCAGCAAACCAAATTTGATTATATGTTCTTCTCTAAAGGATGCTATGTGCCTATATAGTTTTAAATACAAAACAATAGATGTTATAGCTCCTGACAGTGAGAATACTATTATCAAACCCTATATAATTCACAACCTAAAAAATAAATACAATTTAATAATTACACTTTTAGATAATGATGCACCAGGTCAAAGAGCTATGGATAGATACAAAGAGCTTTATGATATAGATGGTTTCAGCATCAGCTTAGACAAAGACTTTTCAGATTCTGTTAAAATACATAGTATGAATAAAGTTCATAATGAATTTAAAGTCAAGTTTAAAAAGTGCTTAAACAAATAATATGCAATGGTTTATACCAGGTAATGTACCTTCAAGTAAAAACGGTAGAAGATGGACAGGTAAACATTTTATAGCTTCAAAATCTGTAATGAACTACAGGAAGCACACAAAGGAGTATTATAAAAAATACGCTCAGGAATTTAAAGATGCTACAAAAAACTTAAAGCATCCTATACATGTAGAGTTCACATTCATTAGAGGTACCAAACATAAGTTTGACTATATAAATCCCGCACAAACTGTACAAGATGATATGGTTAAACATGAATGGATTAAAGATGATAATGCTGACTTACTATTACCAGTGTTTTCTAATTTTAAATATGATAAAGAAAACCCTGGTGTTATAATTAAAATACTTTATGGACCAACAAACTACGCCAGATGATGTGTTTCGTGTAATTGAAATGCTTCAAGGATCTAATGAAGATTATACACTAGGATTAGAAATAATAAAACATTTTAATTCATATACTAACCTTTGTATAGCATCATACTTTATTGGTGACAAGAAAAAAAGAATATTAGATGAATGCCATGAAAGCTTTACATCTAATGATACTAACCTAAAATCTTTATTTAGGTATATAGAAACTACAGAAGATAAAGATCTCTTCATTATGATACTTGAAAAGAGAATATACATAGCTTCTGATTACAGTGAGATTAGACAAAGAATGAAAAACATTATCAAAATTTTGAATGTCAATGCATGATGTACTAAGCAAAATTTCCAAGACAATCTTATTCAAAGAACCTTTCTATGGTTTGTTTCTTATAGGATTGAAAAAGAATTTTACTGATGATCTTCCTACTGCTGCTGTTGGTAGGAATGGTATCAATACTTCTTTATATGTAAACCCTGACTTCTTTAAATCACTAGATGATGATAAGAAATATGGACTAATAAAACATGAGCTATTGCATATTGCTTTTGGGCATATGACAATGCGTGATATATTTCAAGATAAAAAGTTATTTAACATAGCTGCTGACTTAGAAATAAATCAATATATAGATGAATATCAGTTACCTGAAGGTGGTATTACAATGGATTCATTTCCTGAATTGTCACTACCATACAGAGCTGGTACAAAAGAATACTACAAGCTTCTCAAACAAGCACAAGATCAAGGGAAGTCTGAGTCTCTACAAAATCTTTTAGATTCACAAGATGGCAACTCACCATATGATCATAACACTTGGGAAGAGTTTGATGAATTGCCAGAGTCTACACAAAGGCTTATAGAAAAACAGATTGATCATCAGATTAATACTGTAGCAGAAACTCTTGAGAAATCTTCAGGTAATATTCCTGGAGAAATTAAATCAATACTTAAAAGAATAAGACATGTAGAACCACCAAAGTTTGATTGGCGTGGATATCTTAGACGCTTTGTTGGCAACTCAAATATTGTGTATACTAAAAAGACTAGGAAAAAAATCAACAAAAGATTCCCAGGTAATCCAGCAATTAAAGTTAAGACAAGAAGTCACATTCTTGTAGGTATAGATACATCTGCATCTGTAAATAATAATGAACTTAAAGAGTTTATGGCAGAGCTATACCATATATCTAAAACAGGTAATCAAATTACTATTGCTCAGTGTGATACTGTATTAAATAGTGTTGAAAAATTTAATCCTAAAAAAGATTTGAATATAAAAGGAAGAGGTGGTACAGATTTTCAACCTGTAATTGATCACTATAATGAGAAGGGTTATTATACAACACTTATATATTTTACTGACGGAGAAGCATCTTCACCTAACAATTGCCCAAAAAATACTTTGTGGGTACACAGTAGCATATCTCAGATAAATGAGAGTCTTCCAGGTAGATGTATAAAAATTAATTAAAATGGGTAGATATTATGAAGGAGATATTGAAGGCAAGTTTGCTTTTGCTATCCAGTCAAGCACAGCTGCGGATAGGTTTGGTGTAGAAGGCACAACACCTAACTATGTTGAATATTATTTTGATACTGAAAATTTAGATGACATAAGATCTGAATTACAGTCTATAGAAAAAACATTTGGAAAGAATAAGAATGCAATATTGTCTTATTATGATTTAAAACCAGATATGAGTATTTGGGATTATCTAAGTAAAGGTGGAATAACAATACCACCTGAAAATGTATCTGATTTTTATGACTACATTTTAGGTAGACAAATCTTAGAATGTGTATTAGAAAAAGGTGATTGCTCTTTCACTGCTGAATTTTAACTAACAAACTTTAAAATTAAATATTATGTCTCAATCAAAAGTAAACTTGCAAGAATTAACTGTAGATATTCAACACTTAGTTAACAACAATAGATTCCTACAAAGCAATGGTGACAAGCCTAGTGCTATGGAAATTGTTGGTGAACCTGGTATTGGTAAAACATCTTGCATGTTACAAATTGCTAAAGATTTAAACTTAGATATAGTAAAAATTAATCTATCACAAATTGAGGAAATAGGTGATCTTGTAGGATTTCCTATCAAACAATTTATGATGTATAAAGAAATAGGTAAACCTGTTAATCCTTCTCTAAATTACACATCAGCTCAGGCACCCAAAACAAAAAAGATGGCAGCATGGGTTGATGATGTAGCAGTAGATGAATATCTCAAACAAGGATACAAGTTCACTGGTCAGAAGAGAACTGCTTCATGTCCTCCTGAATGGATTGCCAATAAAAAGAAAGGTGGTATACTATTACTTGATGACTGGAATCGTGCAGACATGCGTTTCATTCAAGCTGTTATGGAGCTTATAGATAGACAAGAATATATTTCTTGGAAGCTACCAAAAGACTGGCACATCATACTTACAGCCAATCCTGACAATGGTGACTATATGGTTAACTCTATAGATACTGCACAAAAGACTAGATTTATTTCTACCTATGTGAAGTTTGATATAGATATCTGGGCACAATGGGCAGAGGGTAAGCTTGATACAAGATGTATTAACTTTCTACTTATGCATCCTGAGCTTGTAACTGAGTCTGTAAATGCAAGATGTATCACAACATTCTTCAAAAGTATCTCCAGTCTTCAGAGTTTTTCTAACAACCTACCACTAATACAAAGATTTGGTGAGGGTAGTGTTGGTGAAACATTTGCAAGTTTGTTTACCATATTCATCAACAACAAGCTTGATAAACTACCTACACCTAAAGATATTATAACTAAAGATGATGACAGTGCTGTCTATAAAAATTTAAAAGCAACCATTGGTACAGGTACAGATTACAGAGCTGATATAGCATCTACCCTTGCTACACGTGTGGCTAACTATGCTGTATTCTATTCTAAGAACAATACTATAAACAAAAAGATTGTAGATAGATTGTTTGACCTATGTACTATGGATATATTCACAAATGATTTAAAGTACCTTATTATTAGAACTTTAATTAATGGTAACAAAACAAAGTTTAACAGCTTATTAAACCGTTCTGAAATAATTAAAATGACAATCAAGTAATGAACACACCGTATCAAATCTTAACAGAAGAAGCAATAGATAAATTTAATTTAGAAGATAAAATTTGGCTTAATGGCTATAAGCCAGATTATATAGGAAACTTAGTAGCTTTCCATAATAGAGATGAGTTTGATTCTTTGAGAGAATTTCAAATAGATAAAGACTCATTTGATATTAACAACTATAAAAAAAAGAAAGCATATATCATACCTGGCAGTGAAAGAACACAGACTAGAATTAAAGATATGATGGATGAGCTTGATATACGTATTGTAAAAGACTATAGAAAAGCAGACTTCTTCATAAGCAATGACAATGTAAATACTAACCTCTCTAAGAATAATCTGTTTTTTAATCTTTTTGGTCAGTACAAACATGTAGGAAAATGGGAAGATAGGTTTATAATTAACTCATATGAAAGCAATATTAGTTTAGTTGCATCTGATTCAGCTGTACTTAATATTAGACATGCTTATATTGGTGGTTTATATTTCAATCTAAGAGTAACAGGAAAAGAATTTGTGCCTCTATATCATTTCAATAATTTATGTCAAGATGTAGTTCTTGACGATGACATGAAGGACTATCTTATAGGAATGCTAAAATCTAAGAACCCTGATGACTTTAGTGTTGTGAAAAAGATTCTGCCAAAAATTGATATATCAAAAAATCAGATGATACTATTTTCTTTATTTGATGAAGGCCTATATCAAAGAAGATATTCTTTTGAAAGAGATAAAGATTGCAAGAATTGGATAAAAGAATCTGGAGTATTAAGTTGGGGTAGAGAGCCCTCATCAATTATAGAGGATTACCACAATAGAGGTGTACTAACTAATGAAGGATTTAAATATCTTGAATTGCAAAATAGACATAGAATAAGTGTCCACAATGGATGTCTATACAATTTCAAAGTTTCTTTGAAAGAAGAATATAAAAAGTATTTAAAATAATTTTATAACAGGGGGTTAACTACCCCCTTAAATATTTATTATGATAGACCAAGAAGCTATTAAAAATTTTTATAGTAAAGCATTTAAGTTTTCTTATTCATCAATGAACAAGCTTCTGTTTAGCCCTAAGCTTTTCTATAAAGATTATGTTCTAGGTGAAAAGGAAATACGCACAGACAAACATTTAGTAGAAGGTAAATTATTGCACTGCCTTATGTTTGAACCTGATGATGTTGAAAAGAAGTTTAAAATTCTTCCTGAAAAAACTCCTTCAGATAACGTAAGAAAAGTATTGCATAGACTGTTTGATGCAGTAGGAGCTAATCAAGATTTGCTTGAAGATACTCCTGCATGGAACAGCGTAATACTTCAAGTACTTATAGATCAAAACTTATATCAAAGCCTTAAAAAAGATGAGGCTAGACTTGCTAAAATAAAAACAAAAGACAATCAATTATATTGGAATTTTATATCCAACCCTAATGTAGATGTAATTGATACTAAGACACTAGAAAAGTGTAAAGACAAACTTCATTATCTACTAGGTAATAAAGATATACAAGACATACATATATCATGCAATAGCAAAAGTGATTTTGATTTAGATCCTGTATCTGTTTATAGAGAAAAATATCTTGAGTGTGAACTAACTGATTATCTATTTGGACTTAAAGGTTATGTAGACTATTACAAAATAGATGAAGACAATAAAACTGTTACTATTTGTGACTTGAAAACAACAGGAAAATCTATTTCTGACTTTAATGAAACCGTGGATTATTACAATTACTGGCTACAAGCTGCTATTTATTCTGTATTAATTTATGAAAACCATAAGGATATAATAGAAGATTATGAAATAATTTTTAAATTTATAGTTATTGATACATACAATCAAGTATATTCATTTAAAGTATCTGATGATTCCTACAATCAATGGATGGATAATTTATCTGCAACACTAAAGATTGTTGACTATCATTACACTAATAAAGAGTTTACCTTACCGTTTAAATTTCTTATAAACCAGGTAGATTTATAATTCACATAACCTTAAATAATTATTATGAGCATAGGTAAAAACATGATGCTGATTGAGTCAGCGTTTAAAAACATGAAGTCCTTTTCAATGATATCTGTTAGTAAAGATTGTCCATACATTGAGGCTTTATATGATCCTTCATCTGCTGTTCTTGCAGTTATCACTAAAGAAAAAAAGAACACTTTCCATATGGTTCCTAAACTAAAAGAAGATGGCAACCCACATGGTAATAAGAAACAAAGAGTCCAGATCCAAACATATGGTGAATACTACATCACAAATGTTGATAACATTAAAGATTTCATAAGTATATTTTCTATCAATACAGACTTTGACTTTGGTAAATATATGGTAGATTTAAATGAGACAAAAGTATCCAAGATTATAACGCAAGCATAAGATCTTTTTCATTAGCTCAAGCCTGTATTACCGTTCTGTTTTCAAACTATTTTCAGTCTGTGTAATACAGGTTTTTTATTCTACAATTATGAACCACTGGATAATGGACTATGAAACTTTATCCAATTGTTTCGTAGCAGTATTTCAACATTATAAATCCAATGACAAAAAGATATTTGTTGTTAATGATCTTGAAGATAACTTTGATTCGCTAGTTGCTTTCCTGGAAAGTAATATCAAAAATAAAGAGTGGCATATATCATACAACGGTCTCAACTTTGACGCTCAAATAACACACTATATACTTGATAGCAGTTACAAATGGCTTACATATTCTGGCAGTGATATTGCTAAGGATATATATGCATACGCACAATCTTGTATAAATAAAAGTAGAGCCGGAGATTTTCAAGAGTATCCTGAATGGAGAATGAAAATTCAACAAATAGATGTATTCAAGCTAAATCATTGGGATAACAAAGCAAAAAGAAGTTCTTTAAAATGGATACAGTTCAGTATGGATTGGGATAACTTGTTAGACATGCCCATAGAACATACTGTGCATATAGACAAATATGAGCAGATAAATACTATTATAGATTACTGTATAAATGATGTTGAATCTACAGCAGCAATTTACAATGGCAGTATATCACAAATCAAACTTAGAAAATCATTAAGCAAAAAGTATAAAGTAAATTTATTTTCTGCATCTGAACCTAGAATCAGTAAAGAGATATTCATGTATTACATGAGGCCCAAAATGAATATCACTAAATATGATTTTAAAAAGCTTAGAACAGAAAGAATTAAAATTAACTGCGGTAATATCATATTACCATATATAAAATTTAAAACACAAGAATTTAATAATCTCCTATCAATTATAAAAGATATGGAGTTAGATGCTCTTAATCTTAAGGGTCAGTTTAAGTTCTGTGTTAATTACAAAAATGTAGATACAACCTTTGGTTTAGGTGGTGTGCATGGTGCAAATAAATCAGGCATATATGAAAGTAATGAAGACTATATTATTATGTCTTCAGATGTAACAAGCTTTTATCCTAATCTTGTTATTAGAAACAAATGGAGTGCAGCTCATTTCCCCCAAGAATTATTCTGTCCACAGTATGAATGGTTCTTTGATGAAAGAGTAAAAATTCCTAAGTCTAATCCAATGAATTATGTGTTGAAGATTATACTTAATAGTACTTTTGGATTGAGTAATGATGCAACAAGTTTCTTTTATGATCCAGAGTTATGTATGCGTATCACAATAAACGGACAGCTTACATTAATGATGTTGTATGAAAGAATTATGGAGGAGATACCTGGTGCTATTTCTATTATGCAAAATACAGACGGTATAGAAATTAAAATACCAAAGGAGTATAAAGAAGCATACTTAGATATTTGCAAAGATTGGGAAGATGTAACTAAACTCAAACTAGAACATACAACATATAGCAAAATCATATTGGCTGATGTCAATAGTTACATAGCAATTGATAATCCTGTAAAGGTTGATATAACTAAATGGAGAAGTATCAAGGATAAAAACCCTCATTACTTATTTAGTATTAAGGGTTCTGATTTCTTATATTCTGCTGTAAAGTTAAAAGGTAGGTTTAATTTTCATAACTTAGAACTACACAAAAATAAATCTAAACTTGTAGTGGCTAAAGGTATATATCAGTTTTTTATAAACAACATATTGCCTGAAGACTATGTTAAAACAAACACCAACATACTTGATTACTGCATTGCACAAAAGTCAAGAGGTGATTGGAAACAAATGAAAAGGGTATCTATTAACGGTGTGATTACAGATATAGGTTTGCAAAAAATTAATAGATATTATATATCTAACAATGGATGTAAACTTGTAAAAGTAAATACATTTGATGGTAGAGAAATACAATTAGAATCTGGTAAATGGAAACAAACTGTATTCAATAAATTGTGTATAAAAAATAAGTTTGAAGATTATAATGTCAATATAAAATACTATATTGATGCTATCAAAAATGAGATAGATAATATTATAAACATTTCAAAAAAACAACTAACAATATTCTAAAATGGATTACTTTGAATTAGAAACTGCTGTAATAGAATGGGCTAAAGACAAAGGTATATTTGATAAGGGTACACCTATGGCTCAGGCTTTAAAAACATTAGAAGAAACAACAGAGCTATGCACTGCCGTAAATGCTGATAATAAAGAGGAAATAAAAGATGCATTAGGTGATGTAATGGTTACAATATTAATACAAGCAGAGATGCAAGATATGAGCTTAGAAGACTGTCTTGAGTCTGCATATAAAGTAATAAGCAAACGCAAAGGAAAAATGATAGACGGTCAGTTTGTCAAAGAATAGTTTCCGTAGTTTACTCTTTTATCTTAAAGCACCTGTGATATTATTGCGGGTGCTTTTTTAATCTTTACTATTATGGATGATTTTACAATCAAATACAACAAGGTGTATAGAGGTGATGAACACATAGCCACCATAAATTTTAATAGGCTGTATGTAAAACAGAATAAAATGTGCAAATCATCCAGAATATATATCAACAAAATTTCTTTAAAACTAAAACTTGAAATAGAATATGTCTAAATGGTTTCTTGTAGAGTGCTATACAATCTCTGACATAAGCAAAATGAAATATATAATTAAGTCTTTGAAAGCCCGGCTTAAAGACTTTATAGTAAATAGAGACAACACATGCTCATTGTGTATTGAATATGATGATCATAAAGTAATAGAGTCTATTGAATTACTTCTAAACGCCAAATAAAATGACTAAAGAAGAATTGCAAGATGTATATGTATTGCTTGAGAAGCAGTATAGATTAGCTTTTGTAGCAGGCTACAATGCTGCAATAAATAACAGTATAGGTAGAAAAAATCTACAATCCTGGGAATGGGCAGGTAAGTTTCAGAACTATGAAATTTGGGAAGATCCTCTTAACCAAAGCGTGTTACCTACAAGTGTGCAGAGACAAAACAATGCACATAAAGGAGAAGAGGTACTTAAAAAATTAAAGAAACATCTAAATCTTAAAGTATTATGAAAAATGATAAACATTTAGAATTATCATGTAATAAATGTGATTCTACTGATGTAGAAATGAGGCATTGTTATTATGGTATTCCTACAGGGTATTGGTGTGATAGCTGCTACAATAGCAACAAATATCCTTATAGAAAAGATAGATATCCTACTATTGAATTTGATGGTTTTGGAGAACAATTAAATCCGGATTAATATGAAATTAAAACCAAAAGAATGCATAAATAACGGTTGTAAAAACATTTTCTATGTGCCTGACAACAAGCTGCATATGATGTTAATTTGTGAAAAATGTATAGAAATATCAGAACAAAAATTTAAACAGAATGAAGTTTTAGATTCATTTGTAAAAGATGGGTTTTTTAAATGCCCAGGCTGTAAAGAAAGTTGGACACCACCACCCGCTATAGAAAATGAAAGTGAAGAAGAAACACAAATATATTGTGGCTATGGTTGTGGGTATATTTTTTTAGAGGATTATAAACAAAACAAAGATGAACTTAGACCAAGAAACTAAATTGTATCTCAATAAGAGAATAGTATATACTGCCCTAATGCTACAAGAGTATGCATATAGGGAGATATTAGACTGTCCTCTTATAAGAGAGAATGACAGGTACATGGTTAAAAGAAAGTTTAACTATGTAAAGAAACAAATTGAAAAAATTAACAGATCATCTAAAGCTACTAAACAAGAACTACAGCAAGGAGAAGATATTGTACTTGACAACATCAGTCTTATTGCTAGCATCTGTGCAAGCTGCTCTATAATGCCTACAAGTCAGATAGATTTTATAGAAGAAAAGTTTACACAGATTTGTATAGAAGCATTAGACAATGATAAAAAAATACAGGAAGATGAAAGAACTTGAAATAGTATTACTTGAAAAAATAACAAATGGAACACTTGATAAAAATAATATGCTACGCAGGTTATTATTTTTATATGGTGTTGCTGAACGTTATTTTTATCATTATTCATATACTTCAATAAATGGTAATATAAATACCAATGAACTTATAGAATGTACAAAACATGATTATAATAAAATTATCTCTAATAAAAGAGAATCTGAACTACACAAGCCTGTAAAATATATTAGCAACAATATACCAACAAATAAAATTTTGCGTGCAATTTTATATGCTAGGTAACAACTAAAAAAACTAAATAAAGATGGAACCAATAAGAATAAAAGAGGCAGATAATATGCCTTATAAAAGATGGTTGGCTTATATGCAACTAAAACTAATTAATTTAGGTTTAAGAAAAACTCACTGCATAAGTAAGCATAACCATAATGAAAGTTGGCTTATACCACATGGGTTAGATTTAGAAAAATATTTACATATTAAAAAATATGGATTGTATAGTTTTATTAAAAAATATGGACAAAACAAAGATGGAAAAAGAACAAGAAAAATTAGTGCTAGATAATTATGAATGGGATCTGCTTATTAAGCACATCAGCTCAATAGTAAGCAAAGCCAATATACTAATTGAAAAGCCACTATCCCCCAAGGCAAGAGTGGCTAAGACTGAACAAATATTAGACAAAGCACTGGAGTGCTTTGACATCATAAAATACAAAGACCTAAAAAAATGAAAGTAGTATCTCTAATAATTATTACAACAATTATAATATACTACGGCCTGTTATTTTTAGGGGCCTTATTTTTTTCTATATACAAAGAATATAGAGACAATGGAAAAGAATAATATAAAATACTATTTAGATATTATGAAAATATCTAATCCTATATCACATGATTTCAAGGGTGATACAATAATAACCATATATAAAAACTTTACATACAAATTTTCTTTAGCATCAGGTTACTCCTGGATTGAAGAAAATGATAAAGTAATATGTCAACAAAAATTAAATTATTAACATTCAAACATTTATAAAATGGGATTTAAAAAACCAACAGAAGTTTCAGTAGATTATCTTAAAAATGCTCCAGTGCCATCACATGGGAAAAAATACTCAGTAGTTACACATGGATATGTTCTTGATAGAACAAAAGAATTACTTAAAGATCATAACTTCAATATTAAAAATGAAGTTTATAGAGCTAATATAAATGCTAACGTAGCTCAAGGTGTATTATACTTAGAGCATGAAAATGCTTTTTGTGATACAGGTATGATGTTTGGTTGGACAAACTCTTATGACAAGTCTGTAAGATTTCAATGTGCTATTGGTGCTTATGTAATGGTATGTTCAAATCTAATGGTATCCGGAGAAATATCATATGGCAGAAAACATATAGGATCTGCACTACATGATATAGATCTTAATATAGAATATCAAATTAAAAATGCTTATGATATTTTTGATAACATCAATCAAGATAAGATGAATCTTGAAAATACACAGATATCTTTTCAAGAACAATGTGCGTTAGCTGGTATGCTATATATAGAAAAAGAAATTATAAATAATCAACAGCTTAACATAATTAAGCAAGAGATGAATAACCCATCTTATGATTATAATGTAGATGCTGACAGTGCTTGGTCTTTCTATAACCACGTAACACATTCACTGAAGTCTTGCCATCCAAAACAATGGATGCGTAAATCTAAAGACTTTCATAAGTTTATGACTACTAAATATCTTAATAAAGGTCCTAAACATAAAAGTGATGTAGTAGATCTTTCTGAATTTGGATTGTAATGTTTATAGGGTACATCATATTGGTGTACCCTACCATTTAACTCTATTAGCCCAGTATGCTGCTGACATCTTTCCTTTATTAATGTTCTTAGCATGCCTTGCTTTAAATGAGGCTCTTTTCTTTTTCATTTTAGTAGACTCTCCTGATTTAGGTTTACCTGCAGTCTTAGCTCCCTGCTCTCCAAACCTAATAGTCTTAATCTTATTTCCTTCTTTTGCCACAACAATGTGTGACTTCTTAGGATGATTAGGTGTACGCTTAGGCTTGTTGTATCCTGATACACCTGCTCTTGCTAACCTGGGGTCTTTCTTCCTACCTGTTGTTTTCTTTTTAGGTGGCATAACTATTTCTTTTTAGTTTTTCTTTTAGCAGTTTTCTTTGCACCTGTTCTATTAGTGCCTTTATGCAAGCCATGACTAGCATGCTGCTTGCCCTTCTTTGTTGCTTCTCTTTTCTTCTTGTTAGCCGCTGCTAACTTCTTCCTGCCAGATGCAGTGCTCTTAAGCTTCTGTATAGTCTTGGTAGGAGCGTAGACCTCTCCAGTCTCTGAAGATTTCTTTCCTGAAGCAGTTCTCCATTTTTGTTTAGTCCATCTATCAAGACTCTTTTGTTGTTTCTTCTTTGCCATATCTAACTCTTATAACCTCCACCTTTAGCCTTATATTGCTTTGCTAGCATCTGTGCCTTTCTAGCAGACCACTGTCCAGGTTTCCCACCTTTGCTACCAGCTTTAATTTTTTCAAATAAAGCTTTTCTCATACCAGGCTTTGTATAATTACCTGCTGAGTTTACAGAGCTTTTCTTTTTAGCCGCAGGTTTTCTTGCAGTTTTCTTTTTACGTGTTACTTTCCTGCCCATTATTTCAAAAGTTTTAATTTCTTAAATGCATTCATCTGTGCTTTCTTTCCAAGCTCATTTATATGGTATAAGTAAACACTGTTCTTTCCATGATTCTTACCACTCATAAGCTTACCCTTACCATCCTTATGCATATGCTTCCCCCTATAAATGCTTCCATCCTTTTTAAAATGCGGTACACCTTTCATAGCTACTTCTTTTTTGTTGTTCTCTTTCTTGTTGTTTTCTTAGCTGTACTCTTCTTTGCAGTTGACTTCTTCTTTCTTGCACCTTCTCCTACTCTACCCCTATTCACACTTGGCTTAACAAACCGTTTAGTCTTGTGATCATAGTCCTTGTTCACTATGTCCTTGCCATCTGCTTTTGCTTTGTTTCTTATCCTTTTAAGTTCTGCACGTTTCTTTAGCCCTTCCTTACTTGTGCTACGTTTTACATCTTCTTTAAGTTTCTTTTTATAAGAGGCTTTCCCTTTTGCAGACTTGTAGTATTTCATAGTCCTTTTCATACACTACTTCTTTTTGTCACAAGATTTTTTTTCCTGACACTTTTGTTTAAGCTTTTCTATTCTTTTTTTCTGCTTTTGGATAAACAAATCAATTATTTCCATGTGCTCATTTTTTTCCTGTACAGTCATAACATATGATTTTATTCAAGTAATCTAAGTTTATTATTCAGTATATGATGTATAGATTCAATTGCACCTACAGCACCATTAAGACTTTCTTGTGTTTCAAGGTCACGTTCACGGGTGTACTGGTTTAGTTCTTTTAGCTCCTGAGTATGTTTATCTATGAGCTCTCTTATCTCTTGCTGTCTTTCTAATCTTTCTGTTCTAAGCATTGCTTTTTCCTCCTTATACATTTTTAGTAGCTGCCAAATGACAACACCACTTCCTATTACAAGAGGAGATTGCTCTGCAAATCTTTGTAATAAAATACTTGCATCCATTTTAATATGTTTTATATAAAGTAGTCATATCTGAAAATATAATATCTTGAGTTTTTGCTTGGTTCCATTCTGCTGTGACCATTAATGTGCTTGCTACTGTGGTATCTATTGTTTGTACATCAGAAAATACAAAGCCTTCTAATGATCCTGTATTCCTATTGTAGGCAAAGTTGCCATTGGTAAATATCTGCCCTGCAGCTCCTATTGTTCTAATTGTGAAATCTATCTCAATCTCCCAAGCTAAAGCAGTTACAGCCGATAGAGAAATTAGACCGGTAGATGCTAAAACTGTTGCACCATCTTTTATCCTAATAGTAATTTCATCGCCATTTTGTGCGGATATTGTTCCTCCAACTTTTGCATGATAAGAATCTCCAACTTGAAAAGCATTAGCAGGTACACTTAATGTACCTACTCCTGTACCAAGTAAATCAGTTTCTGTAGTTGTATTAGTAACTGTTAGTCCTTGAGCTGTCTGAGAAAATAAACCAAATAACCCAAAGCCTTGCGCACTGTAATTAGGGTGTAGAGTAATTGTTTTTGCCCCTGTTGATGAACTTACTAACAAAATATCTTCAGATGTAGTATCATCTCTAAGCTTCCAACTTGTAGCATTATTTGTTTGAGTATTCCATATAAAACTACCACCTGTAGAATCTATCTCAGGATTAATAGTTTGGTCAAACTGTATCTCACTGTCTACTTTAAAGATTAAACCTTTTAGCCAATGTCCGGCTGTTTTTATAACTGTTCTTAAAACCATATCTTTTTATTCAGGGAATGGTATTCTCCATTCATTGTTATCTAATGCTATTAATATTTCTTCGTGGTTATATTCTTGATAACCCACAAGTTCAGAATGATCTTCATGATCTTCTTCATGTAGTTTTATTACAATCTTTGTTTCTGCAAGATTACATCTTTGCTTTTGCCCTGTCTGTACTACATACTGCATAATAGCATCTTTGTTCGGGTCATCAGCATTTATTATAAAGTATCTATTGTGTGCCATATCTAAGGACAGTTTGTTGTTAAATCATCAGACTCCATGTTTCTACTGATAACAGTATTTCTACCTGTTTGATCAGGCACTTCCCACTCACTACCATTAAATTTGCTTCTACCAATATCTAAATCTAAAATTAAATTAGTGCCTTGTGGAACTGATGTTTTATTTGTAAGCTCTAAAATTTCAGCAGGTGTTAATACTAAATTCCATACTCTCATACCCTGCAAGTAATCTACTGCATAATTACCTAAATCAGGAAAGCTATTTATTGTCACAGGTTCAGAATTTATTATTGTTCCTGATGTTATAGGACCACCTCCTAAAGCTGGTGTAAAATTTGGTTTAGATGTAGCAACACCATTTATATAAAAAGTAACACCTGCATTTGTACCACTACCATCATAGGTTACAGCTACATGATTCCATTGGTCAAATACTACACCTGTATTAGAATAGGCATCCAAATATCCCGAAGCTGCCTGCCTTAACTGAAGTCTCAAACTACCATTAAGAGGACTAGATGGGTTAAATCCTAAGAACATAAAAAACCATCCTCTAGGAATACTACCATTCCATTTAGATATCCCACCATTTAAACCTACTGTAGCACTCTGAGGAAATACCCAAGCATCTATACTCCAACTGTCTGTCCACTCAAAGCTAAAATTAGAGGAAGGTGTAACTAACAAGTCTTCATTTACTCCATCAAAGAGTAATGAGTTGCAATTTGACTTAACAAAGCTTAGTTCCTGTATTTTAACTAATTGCTTAATTATCATAATGAATTATTATTAAATACACTTATAGCTTTCCAATAAATTGTTTTATTAAGTTCTCCTGTGACTTTAATATCTATAGTTCCTGTTCCAGGTTCAATAGAAACACTATACCCAGAAGCACCTGTATCTTCTGCTATAAGTTCATCAGTTACTGTATCTACTAAAGTTGTAACTCCCCCTAGTTGTTTTATAGCTCCTCTAAACTCATGTACCCAAACATCACCAATAGTGCCTGCAGAACCACCTGTTTGCATAGCTGAAATTCTTGTAACAAAAGATTCTACACTATCATTATCTACAGTTTTTGAAGTAGAAAGTGTTAGCTGTGTTGCATCAGTAGTTCTTTGTTGTTGTACATATCCACTAAATATAGTAATATTAGTACTACTAGATGTTATATTTAAACCTTCTCCAACCGATAAACTTTTAAACTGTAAGTCTGTACCTACTTTAGCTCTAAAAATGCCTTCTCCAGAACCTACATTTGATGCTGTGTTTACTTCTCCACTACCGCCTCCTCCGCTATTGACATATGTTTTCAAATCACACATACTAATTACTCCTGCTTGGTATTGAGGATTAGGTTTAACACTTGGTTTTTTAAAATCAGTAAGAGTTGATAAAGGTATGTAGTCCTTGCAATTTGGATTTTTAACAATTTTTTTCCTTTTTAGAAGCCCTAGTATGTCAATTAGTATATTACTCATTTCTATTAATTAAATTGTGCTAAATATTCATTAATCATTGTTATGTATTTATCTTTTCTCTCTTGTGTAAATACATCATCTGTTGGTATCAATGGTAAGTAGTTTTGTATTGATGTAATAGCTCCAGTCTGAGCAAATGCTAGTATATCTCTAAACTTTACTAATACTGCTTCACTTTGCTCTGGTGTTATATCCATAACTCTATTATCTTCAACAAAAATATAAATAATGTGGCTTCCAAAATCCATATCCATGTCTAATCTTTGCTGTATTGTAGGAGGAGTATAAGCTTTGTAAAACTCTGCTGTATATCCAACCCCCAGAGTATCGGCAAAAGCTTGTGCATCCTCTAAGTTTGCAAATTGTTTTACTAAAGACCATTGATCTTTATATATTTTATAATAGTCCATTAGAATTTGATTTGAAAAAATTCGTGATAATTATTTTCTAAGAAGTTTGCTGAAGGAAAAGTAATCTGATCAGGCATAGTTGGAGAATAACTTATTGTAGCTGACTCCATTAAATTGTAAAATCCTGTCATATCTGTAAAATCACCACTAAACTTATTAGTGCTCCTGTGTTTAAAAAGACCCGTCAATTGCCCTGTTGAATTACTATCTCTAAACGCTACACAATATAATCCTGGATCTAAAGACTGAGGTGTAGTATAATTTTGTGATATAACACCTGTAGCTGTTATGTTAATATCTAACTGTTCTGTAGCTTTATCCCAAATATCATTAGCATAATCATATTTATATAATGCCAAATGTAATGTAGCTGTGCTTATATTTTGCACCTGCAATACAATACCTGTAGTATCAACATTACCTTTTATAGGAAAAGGGATACCTCTAAATTTAGTAGATGTTTGTGCAACTCCTGCTGTTAATGCTGAATTTCCGTATGCTAAAAAATTATATGATGAATTTTTTATTTGTGGAATGTCTGAACCTCCACCTCCACCACCACCTGAAGTTGTTTCTTGAAACCCTAATTTTAATAAAGGGTTATATTTTTGTGTAGCCATATTATGATAATTCTATTTTTGTTACATAATAATCTCCAGCACCACTTAAAGTATAAGTAAAAGTTTCTGTAACAGATATTCCTAATGATGCGCTAGAATAAACTATGCTTGTAACCCTTCTTAATGTAGCATTATCAGGATCAGCATAAGTAAAATCTTGTACTAAATCATTTGATTGATTTAATAACTCTTGTTGTGCACTAAGTTTACTATAATTTCTAGCAAATCTAGTATTTCTTTCTATTTCTGTTAATTTATTAAAACTCATAATTGTTATTTTTAATATATTCCGTTTTCTACAATTTGCGTGTAAATATTCTCTAGATCAACTGTATAATAAGACTTTGATAAGAATCCATCAGCAGCATGCATCCATAATGTTAGTGCTGAGTCATTAGTATTTACGTAAGAATCTATCATTAGTTGTATAGAGCTAAATAAGTCCACCCTGTCAGCCACAGATAACTCATAACCCATAGATATCTTTGCCGTTGATATTCTAATTTCTCTTGTATTTATAGATATTTCCGCATGTTGCATAAAATTGTTAGCGTCTTCTTTCTCTGTAAATACTTGTTGTCTCAGTAAAGAATCATTTATAATCATTCTTTTTGATAAACACTTTTTCTCCTGCTCTGTACAGTTGTTCCATTTGTCTGTTTCTGTCTCCCCTGGCTTTGCTTCAAACAGTATAGCCATTTCTTTAGTAGCTCTTACATAGTCTGCTGCATAACCTCCATACAAATCATTGTTTACTATGCTAGTAATATCAAACCAATCTACTAGAGGGATGTCGCTATATTGATATGGATACACACCGCTTACTGTTTCATTAACAAAAGGAACGCCAATATCTTTTCTGTATAAGTCCATGCTTAAGGTTTTTCATCAGATAATGTTCTCCATTTACTTACTGTTGAATCATAGTAAATAATTGCCGAACTATTTTGACGCAGGTTAAAAGTTGTAAGCTCAGATGGTAATATTCTATTATCCGCTAAACTACTAGAGTTGTTATTTAATAAACCTAAATTAAAAGCTGAGTTATTGAACAACACTTTAAAATCACCATGATAGGTTTTTTGGAATCCGCTAATAAATCTTGCAGTTGTATCGGGTTGAATATAAATCAATTTGGCATTTATCCATCCTGTTGGGTTATAATTATTTTGTGTTGAACTTATTGCCGGAGGCTGTATGATTGTGTATACATGCCCATATAACGGCACAAGAGTCTGTATAACGCCATCAAACTCATCTTTGGCAGATATACTACCATTCTGAAGTAACGTCTCTAATTCTTGATTGTCGGCAATGTCAGACATAGCAAAGTTGCCATTAGTGGCATCAAACATATCAACATCAACAGCACCAACAGCCAATACAAAATTATCTAAACTGCTGATAGTTATCGGTGATCCTGTAAGATTACTTATTTTAAATTCTGCAAACTGTATCATACTTTAGTTATTTGTACATTTGCTTCAAAAATTCTAGCTGTACCACTACCATCATTTGACAATTGTATTTCAATAGTATTGTTGCCTGCTGACAATGTTACCTGTTTACTTATATGCCCATAAAATATTTCACTTGAGCTTATTGGTTGTTTTTTAAATTCTTGACTAAAAACATTGGTAGTGTTGATTTGTGGATTTACAACAACACGACCGCTTGTTGATGTATTAAAACAAATATAACTTAGCTCAAACCAATAATCCCCTCCTGTTGCACTTACAATATTACTTATCTCTGTACCTCCCTGCACAAAGGTAAAGTATTCTATATCTACAGCAGTAGCATTGTCTATTGTTTCTGTACGCTCTAGGTAGAACTGCTCAACAGTAGCACCACCACTAGCATCTATTGTAATCTCATCTGCTGATCCGGTTAGGGTAATATTAGTGCCCGCAACTAAGCTTTTAAACTCTAGGTCAACACCTGTCTTCTGTGCAAATACTCCTTCACCTGCACCTAAGTTAGAAGCTGTATTAGCTTCACCTGATCCTCCGGGAATACTTGGTGCTGTCAGATATGCTATAGAATCTACTTTAGATTGTAAAACACCATCAATCTTAACTAAAACCTTATCATTATTTACCGCATCTAGTATAGATACAGCAAAAGCAGAGTTGACTTGCTGATACTGAAATTGATCAGTAATAAACACCTCTTCATTAGGAAGTATGTTCAGTGTCAACTCCTTTATAAATATAGTTTCTGATGGACTAGAAACATTAACTAATGTGACTATAGCAATACTCATTTACTATTTTTTTCTATTCATCTTGTTAGTCTTAGCTCTCATACCTCTCTTAGGGTATTTACTCTCACCTCCCTTCATCATTTTCTTCATCATCTCCATGCCTCCCATAGCTTTATCAAGCTTGCCTGTCATAGTAGCTTTAGTCATCATTTTTTCTGCACCATACTTCATTTGTTGCATAGCATTCATTGACTTGTCTTCACCACCCATAGCCATATACCCCATTTTGTTTCTTACTTTTGTAGGTAATTTACCTAAACTTCCTTTTTTTGATTTTGGTACTTGTTTCATTTCTTTGATTTTTTCATTTTAGATAATGTGATTGCTAGTCTGGCACGTTGACCAGTCTTAGTGTTTTTCTTAGCTTGTTGGTTTAGCCAGGTTTTTTTGATTGTGCCGTCTGCTTTCAGTGCGCCTGCTCTTTTAGCTGTAGCTTTTAAAGAACCAGGTTTCTTTATTGCACCTTTTATCCATTTCTTTTTTTTCATGGCATCAACCATTTGAAGAACATCTTTATGTATCCCCATGTCTTACATAATGAGAATGTCCATATTTCCCAAAGAATCTTTCCTATTATCTCTTTTGCTTTCATAATTGTTTTTTTAAAGATACAAAAAATAAAAATACTTATCAATTGTTCTGTATGTATAATGTTATTTGATATAAAAGTTCTGTAAGTTATCAAAGCTTATCCACTTATTGATTGAATACCAAATAGGCAATGCATCACCCCAGTTTTTAGTAAGCTTAAGTTGACCTTTTCTATTGCCTCTTTGATAAACATACTCAGAATTTGCCATAAACTCTTCTTCTGAAGATAATGCATACATAAGAGGTGTAGAAATTGAATATGATAAAGCTTCACCTAATTCACCTAATGTTCTTGTTGATGCAAAAGGAGAGTCTACCATTTTCAGAAGTTGTTTGTAGGAATCCGCACTAAATACAATCAAAGGTGATAACATTGTAAAATCTTGGACCAATCTATCTGATTGCCATCTTGCCCAGTTTGCTGATCTTTTAAATGTTTTACCTGAATTATCACTGTATTCTTTTAATGCAAGATCTTTATATTCTTCATCTTCATCATCATCATCTAATAACATATTAAGCAAACCAGAAACTGCCATAATAGAAAATATAAGTCCTGTTTCAGCAATTGTTCTCCAGGCTCCCATGATTCTATTGTTATTTTTCTTCATTAATTCATCCCACTGCAATTCTGTATATTTGCTCTTGTCAAGATTTTGATACTCCATATATTCCTTAATCATCTTGTCTTTGTCTAAACTTACTTTGTTTAGATTTTTCATACCAAACCATATAAGTTTAATAGCAGACTTATACCTACCTTCCATCCAACCTAAGTTTTCATCATAGTATTCTCTTTGAAATCTTGCATTAACAGCAGGCACTACCCATTTATGAAATTGTGCAAGCAATTTACCCCAAGAATACTGTTGTAAAACCATTCTATCTTCTTCAGCATAATTACCATGCACTTGTTTGTTTACCTCTCTAATATATGTTCTAATGTTAATACGCATTACATCATCTAAATAAACTTTGCTCTGATCTGTAGCTTCATTAAGTTTGAATTGCCCTGGTGCTTTTAATATTATTAAATCTTCATAACCTTCTTTAAGCTTTAAACCATTTGTTAGTTTGTTAGAAGCTTTTGAAGGTTCAAAAACATAAGCATCATACAATGATATTTCTGGCATTTTACCATCTTTATCTTGTACAATAATATCTTTCATAATAGCCATACCAATTTTTGTTTGGTTGACATATTCACCCCAATCCTGTAGTTTAAATGATGCATTAATAGCCCAGCTTTTCCAGTCCTTTTTACTTTCAAAATCTGAACCCATCTCACGTATATCAGATGCTTTATCCATCATTCCATAAAATGATACCATAGCTTCAAACTTGCTCATAGCATATTTTGCATCATACGCACTTTTAGATTTTGCCATATCAGAATCTAAAACATCTTCATAATTAACATCTGGCTTGAAGAAAGATGATGTCCTTTCTATAAAACTTTCAATACCCTGTCTTTTAAATTCATTTTCTGCCCATGTATATGACTTCCTACTAAAAAACCTTTGCCCAAAAGCTTCATTGTAATTACTCAGCTTACCAAACAAGTAGTTATTATAAGAGCCAAATGGATTCAAACTTACATATGAAAATGATGTAAATTTAATAATTCCATTTACTAACTTATCAAAAGCATTTTTAGGAATCTTATCTTTTTGATAGATATTCATGTTCATAAAAGCCTGCGCTCTTTTATACACATTAGAATCTTTACCTGATATAGTTGATTTCTCTTGAAATTCTTTCCCTTTAAATAAGCCGTATTTAAAGTTACCGGCAGGTCTAAACTGTCTATTTTCTATAACGGATAAAAACGTATGGTAGATATCCTCAGCTTCACTCATAGTTTCATAATTCTCAGCCATTAGTGAAAACTGCAATAAAGTAGATGTTAGATCTCTACTAACTTCATTAGATGCAGGCCTAGCATCTATAACTTCTCTTTGACCTTTTAATACAGCTCTTTGTTTTTTTAATTCCTCAAGAGTAATATCACCATTTTTAAATTTCTCATTTAGTTGCTGTAGCTCATTATCTATCTCTTTTAGTTTTTCATCATCTCTAAGTCTACCTGTAAATCTGATAGGAACAGCATCAATAACTTCACCAAACTCATTTGTTGTAACGGCACGTAGATAAGATGTGTTTGTAAAAAACTCTACAATAGAGCGTAGAGTATCTTTGAGCTTATACCATAATGTTTGAACACCTAAAGGTTTACTAGAATATGCCTTTGCAAATTTGTTTCTAACAACAGGTATTCTACCATACATACTTGCTCTTTCACCTGGAGGTAATTTATCAAGTAGTAAGTTTAATGTTTCTTTATAGTATAAATAATATTCTTTTTGAACTTCACCCAACTTTGTAGTTGGATTCATAATATCTCTATACTTCTCATTTGTAAGAAGCTTACCGTTTGAATCTACAGTCTTTAGTTTTTTATATTCATTTTTTACTACCCACTTTGTATTCATTTTTGTTTTTGCAGTAGGCGCACCTTTTTCATACCATACAGTCATATATGATATCTTATTCATGTACTTATTTCTGAAGTTTTCATACTCTCTTTGTGATATACCTATCTTTTTATCCCAAACTTCTCCTCCTCTATTTTTGAAATATGCTACTTTATCTCTTGCGTTTTTATATTCTTCTGTATACTCAAAATTTAATCCTGAAGTATAAGTGCCGTTTTCTATTTTTTCTCCCGCTAAAAACTCTGAGTATTCTCTCTTGGCATTTGCAAGGTCAATATTATATTGTATTTGCTCTGGTGTAAAGTTTCTTGGATCATCTATTTCTATATACTTTTTAATATCTCCTGTTTCACTGTCATAAAGTTTAGATTTTAATTCTCTAACCTTATTGATAAATTCAACAGATTCTTGCTCTACAAGTGTACCATCTTCATTTATCATAAAGTCATAAAACTTTTCAGGATCCTTCTCTTCTGAATAGAACTCTAGTTTCTGACCCATAGCAACTATGCCTTCAGCTCTAAGGTTAACAGTTTCTGCAAGCTTTCTTTTTCTTTGTTTAAACATTTTTTTCATAACCCGGAGAAAAATATCTTCAGATGTATCCATGTCTCCTGTCCAGTATTCTAAGCCACTAATATCTAACCCCTCTCTCATCATGCTATCTATTTCTTCAAGAGTGAGATCCTGGCTTGTTGTACCATATATTTTATCCCTAACAAAGTCAAACATGGCTTGGTCTGTAAGACTTAACCTTACGCTATCATTTTCTGTAAGTTCATTTAGCTTACCTTGAAGTCTTAGTATAAGCTTGGATATTCTTGGGTTAACAAAATCACCATCCTTAACAGTTTTGAGATTATAAAACTGCATTGCAAACTCTTTGGCATTTTTTACATATTTCAAAAAATTGCTATCATCAAAGTTTGAAGGATTCTGAAGGTAATCTATAAAGTTATCAGACTGTTTAATTGCGTCTAGCAATACCTCAACATATGATTGATTAATTTGCTGTTGATTAGTAGAACCTAAAGCCAAAGATATCATACCTAAAGTCTTATCTATCTTTTTAATATTGTCTAATGGTTTACCCTTAACAAATATTTGGTTTGTCAACTGCTGTATTGCCTCTCTCCGCTTCAGTAAAATATTTTCATAAGCCTCAAGATTTTTCTTGATAGCATTTGTTTCAGTATTTAATTCCTCCTCAGTAAACTCTTGCGTGTCTGGCCTAGATGGATTCTCTAAATACTCTTGTGTAGGTTCAACATATTTCAAATCTTCAACTAAATAAGAAGCAGCAATTTCTGATATTTTTAAAGGAAACTTAGACAACTCAAAATCTTGTATTTCTCCTTCAATTTTTTGTGCGTTCTTACCTTCAAACTCAAATTCATTTAGATACTTCTGATCTACACCCTTACCTTCAGCGGCTATCCTAACATTGATAGTAAAATATGGATCATGAGGAGTAATTTCATAACCCATATTTTCTAATATAGATGAATACAAAGCTAACTGAAGAGCATGTTTCTGTTGTTTGCTAAATGTAGAAATTTCATTACCTAGTTTTTTGGAAGACTCATTTAATAATGTTCCATCAATAGGCCACATCTTAGTATAGCTAGGTGAATTTATACTATGTACACTTGTTTTTAAGTCAATAACCTTTAGCTGACCTTCAGGAGTTATCAAAAGCAAGTCAATAGCACCGGCAATATTCTTATAGTTTTCAGTGTCTTGAGCTTTGTTGTGTATAATTACCTGTGGTATAAGAATATCTCCAGCATTTTTAACACCAGATAAGAATATATTGAAGTTTTCATATATCTTTTTGATTTCTTCTTCTTGCTTTTCAACACTTTCTGAAAGTAAATTTAAAGGCGTTTGCTTGTTGCTGTTTAGTTTTTGCAATGTTTGCTCTATGCTATTACCTAATATTAAATTTTCCAATACAGTATCAAATATATTACCCATATACTTGTTAAAGTCAAATTCATTAGAAGAAAATTTCTTATTAAAAGTGCTAGTACTACTTACATATTCTTCACTTTTGTTAAATACATTAGTATATGTATGCGTTTCTTCATCTAAGACAACCAAAGTTCTTTCATCAAAAGGTCCTTTTTCTGTTATTGAAGCAGCAAACTGATCATATTCTTCATCTACCTCCATAACATTTTTAAAAAGGCTTAAAACCACCCTTTTTTGAGCCTCAGAACCAACTTCTAATGCATTGTCTACAACCTTTTGTTTATCTTCAGACAAGGCATATTTTACTTTCATTTGTTTTGGTATATCAAACTGCAATAACAAGTCTGGAGTATTAAGTTTTTTTGCTATTTCTGTTAATGTTGTGTTGGCATCAATAGTTGATATGGGCAAAGTAATACCCCTTATAGATGATGCCATATTTGATATAGCATTTTTAAAGAACTGTAAAAACTTTTTTATAGCATTTAAAAACTTACCAGTTGGCTTGTTTTCATATTCCTTTTTAAAATGCTTTGAGAGTGCCTGTGTAACAAGCTCTTCTTCTATATCTTTTTCATATAATCTATCTATCTTTTTAAAAAGTTCAGGGTATGATTCCTTTGCTTCCTCAAATAGATTATCAAACAACTCCTTGTTTTCTATCTTTAATGCTGCTACTAGCGGGTGCAAAACTTCCTCTACTGCTATCTCATCAGTAACTCTGGAATCTATAAGTACAACTTGATTATTTACAGGATTAAAGAAAGATTTGACTTGATTAAAATCTACATTTTCTTTTAACTCATCAGGTATAGCATCATAAATAATTTTTGCATCAGATAAAGATACAAACTGATAGTCTAATCCCGGCACTTTAGGCAATATGTAGTCAAGTATTTTTCTTGTCTTATCAAGCTTTGCTTTTTTCCTATCTAATACTGGATTGTTATCACTTATGATTTTGTTGTTAAATGTGACTTCTGCACTAGGATTGTTTGTATCTACAGTTATAAAATCTGCAGGTACATCATTAAAGACAAGTATATTTTTTATTATGCTAGATTTATTCTGTAATGCTTGTGAAGAGTTTAAATAATCTGATTTTGTTAACTTAATAAATACTTGATCATTAACTTGTTCAACTAAATCCATGCTTATCAGATTGTCTACAATTGTTTTTTGTAAACTTTCTTTTTTAGTTGCGGCTTCTTTTTTCATAGATCTTCTCATTTCCTTAACCTGATTATAGGTAGGAATAGCATCACTATTATTCTGGCTTTGCCACATCATTGCTAAAGCATATGCTTGATTTTCACTAGGAAATGATAAAGCAAGATCTTTAAACTCTTTTAAATTTTTATTTATACAAGCCATGTTAGAAAGGTTTGTTTTTTGTTAAATTACATTTTAAATAATTGAAAAATTCTTCTTCAGAACCTAAGTAACTATCTGCATGCATTTTAGCTAATGATTCCATATCAGTAATAATATAATCAGAAGGATCTAAATTATTTTCATCCATCCATTTTTCAATAAGTCTAACTACTTCTTTTTGTTTGTCTTTAGTATCAGGTAAGTTTTCAACAGCTGTAATAGCTTCATTACCTTGTTGTTCTTCTTGTGATTGATTTTTCTCTTCTTCTAATTTTTCTATTATATCTTCATTAGTCATAAGATCACCAAACAAAAATCCTGCACCCCACTGAGCCTTTGAACCTACAGGTTTGACTTCTTCATATTGGGCATAAAAACCTAAATATGCTTTATTATCAAAGTCAATTTCTTGATTACCTTCAGAAGTTAATAATTTTTTTAGTTTATAGGTAGTTTTTACACCATCAATTACAATTTGGTAATACGGTGCAAATTTAAACAATCTACTATTTCTAGCTGTATACATAAAGTTTTTCTTCATGCTTTCCTTTGCGCTTTTTAATTTCTCATCAGATATATCCGGTGAAATTACTTGCACATCAGATGCAGTTGCAGAGTCATCTGCTGATAAAGAATAAGGATTAAAAACCAATCTACCATCTTTAACATAAGTAGAATATCCTAGCTGACCCATAATTCTTGATTCAGAAAGATTTTTATTTTCTTCAAATACTTTCTGCACCTCATCAATAGATTCTTGTGTTACTTTTATTTGTTTAAATCCAAAGTCATTGCTAAAATAAGAGCTAGAGGCTATAAAATAATTTTCAGCAAACTCTTTGAAATATTCATTCATCTCTTCAGTTGTAATGTCTGAGTTTTTAAATTTCTCAAACACCTCATTAACTGAAGTGTAATAGCTCTTACCATTGTGTGTATAGCCCATTACCTCAGAAGTAATAGCCTGCATAATAGATCCATATCTACGTTGCATGCCATCTTTAGCTAAAAGATAATGAAATATTGCAAGTGCTATATCTCTTCCACCATTTTCATCTCTGTATAGTTTATTAAAGTCATCCAGGATATCTTGCTTTCTATTATCAGGTATTTTAGATGTAAGATTATTTTTAAGCATGTTAATACCATCAGCATTGTCTGTATAATCTACATAATTTATAAACTCATCTAATAAGAAGTTTCCTTCAATATCTAATTCATCAATCTTCTCTAAAATAACATCACTAATGCTTTTGGTGTTCTTATTTCCATTGCTAAAAGGATGTATATAACTATTGGCATTAAGCAATCCTCCTATACTAGGATCTCCCTGCATGTTTTTCATATACATCTTTACATTTAGATAAGAAGCAAGATCGTATTTTAATCTTTCTCTACCTTTAGATGTAGCATATGAAATAATGTCATCTATTAAAGAATTGTATAAATCTTTAAATTGTGGAGTTTGTGTCAATACTAGCTCTGGCAAAACTGTTGTCTTGATATCATTGTATATCTCATAGTTTTTCTTGATTATCTTATTGAGTGCTACACCTTCATCAACAAATAACTTTTTAGCATTGTATGGATGTTTTTTTGCATCAAGCGTTTCTTCTTCTAATCCAAGCTTTTCTATTGCACTTTCTATTTGGTCCAGTTCACTTGTTTTTTTAACACCTTTTTGTATACCAAATAATACACCCAGGTTGTAGTTATAATCAGAAATATCACTTGCTCTTCTATAATTATAAAGCAATGAATACAAGCTGCTCAAGAATTGTTTTTCTTCACTATTAGGTTTTTGACCATCTTTACTTTTTTCAATAATATCATTCAAGTTCATATTTGAATTAATTAAATCCTCTAATGTTTTATTAGAAACATTATTTTCAAATTTGATATTATTGTCTGTCATTATAGTTTTTAAAGAAGCAATATCTTGATTAAGTCTTCTTTTGAATTTTTTACCAGTGCCTTCATCACCATATGTTTTGACTATATATGGGTTCATGGTCATCATAATACCTGTCTCCAAAGGTACACCCAGCATAACCATGTTAGATAATACGCTTAGTGAGTTTATATTGATATTAAACTTACCTGCATATTGTGCTTTCGCATTATCTGTCATAGCTGTAATGATAGCAGACATTACATACTGTGTTCTATAACCATATGTTACATTGCCATTTTCATCAATAATTTTTTCTTTTATAGCTCCATACTTTTTAAACACTTTACCGTTTATAAGAAGCTCAAAGTTTACATTTACACTAATTCCTAGCGTACCTAGTTTAGGCAAATAAGCATTTGGTAATACAGATGCACCAATAAGCCTAGATCCCATCTGGTTGTTAATATATGCGAGTAATGCACCTGTAATACTGTCATTATCAAACGTCTCATCAAGGACTGTCTTTTTCCACTCAGGAAATTTTTTTTCAAATGATTTAAGAACATCTTCAAGAGGCTTCATGTTTGCAGGGTCTAAAGCAACTGCTGGTATTGTTTCTCCTGAATCTTCAAGGTCATTCTTTCCATCTAATGTTTTTTTCCTAGTTGTAAGATTACCTTCCTCATCAAAATATAGTTTCTGTACACTTGTAATGGCTTTGTTAGAAACCATTGCTGCTTTTTGATCTAATATCTTATTGTTTAGCGGCGCAGCAAAAGGATAATAACCATACTGCTGCTCAAATGCATCAAAGTCAACTTTTGTTATAGGCATACCTATCATTGTCAAAGCTATAATTGCTTTTTCATTCATGCCTAAAGCTTCAGCCTCTTCCCTGCTGAACTCATCTAATTTAATTTGACCTAAACTATTGCCTTGAGCTACATATTTTTCATATGCTTCATAGTAAACAGTACCTGGATCATTAACTTTCTCATTCACATATTGTATAAACTCATAAAAGATATTCTCTTCTTCTAAGCCTATTTCTACAAAAGTTTTATTTTTCTTGTTGTAGTAGTACTCTTTGAATTGTGCAAACAATTTATCAATATCAAAGTCAGATCCTGAAACCTCTACAATCTCTCTAGCAACAACAATAGCAGAACCATTAGTTACATCTATAAAGTCTACTATTCTTATAGATAAAGAAGAATGTTTATCCTGTGATGGAATACGCAACCCAAACATTTTAGCTATAACATCAGGTATCTTATCTTGTCTTGTGTCTCCAAATGTATCTGTCTTAGCATCATACCAAGTTTTCATTTGTTTTGCAAATGACATTTTACCTTTGGTATCATCCCAATTTTTAAGTGTTCTTCTAGCTACCTTGTTGCCTTTTTTATCTATATAACTTTTATCATCAAGCCATATTTCATAAAGACCTTGAAGATCTTCATTTGTAAAATTCCTATCTTTTATAGCATCAAAATATTCAAATACTCTCGGGTCTTGTATTGCTACTTTTGCCTCTGCATATGTATTACCTGTTGGTTTATACTCACCAGTTTCTTCATCCAGCATGTATTCTGTAACATCATATCTAAGTCTATCAATAATAATAACACCTTCTCCTTTTGAATCTTCTACCAACTGCTTCAAGCCTTTAAGGTTTTCATCACTACCTATATTTTTATGAAGCTCTCCAGTTTGTTTGTTATAATCTATGTGTAATGTATAATCATTTCTGGATTTCAATGCTACACTTTCTTTAATTACTTCAACTCTATCAGGTATTTCTAAAATCTCACCATTAACTTCAACCTCTTTGACAGAGTATACTTTTTTATAAACTCTATCACCAAAATCTGATTTTAAAGTAAGCTGTGAACCTGGTATCTTTTGTTTAAGAACAGATTTGCTAAAATATGAAAGCAGCAGGTCTTCAAATTTCTGTATAGACTTAGGATTATTTAAAAATGCAGTATCAAACTTTTGTGACAAGTCAAAAAACTCAAGAACTTCACTAGATGAATTAGAAGCCTTCAATGATTCCATTGCATATCTTAAAAATGATGTTAGGTTAGGTGATGGCTTTATGATTTGCCCTCCAGACATTTCCAGTGTTCTTCTAAATGTTCTGAACTCTTTTATTCCCTCTTCAAATATTAAAGCCTTTTTGTTTCTATAACTTAAGTCTAGTATTTCACTTTTATTTTTTTCAAAAGCCTCTTTTATCTCCTGTAATGTAAATTCCTCACCATTAATAAACACTTTTAAACTATCATCTTGCTCATTTTCTAGTAAGAATGTTATCTGTGTTGGATCTGTAATAATAATTTTATTTGATGGATTTACCATTTGTAAACCTAAAAATGCAGCATCTATAGCTTCTACATTCATCTGACCAGGAGTGCCTAATACTTTATGTATATTATTAAATCCTTTTTTCATTTTTTTGAATGCAGATACAGGAGCTGCTAAAGTTGGTGTGCCAGTTCTTTGCTCATTAGCCTCTAATTGATCTAACAAAAGATGCTGTACAATCATATTTGGTTTTGCTACCCATTTCTCATTTTCTTCAATAGATGTATCTGCTCTTCTTAAAACATTAGCAGACATCTTAATCATATTTACAGCATCAGAGTATATAAATTTCTTAGGATTAATCATCTCTTTCCTAGCAATAAGTCCTTTAGATGTATCTGTTCCCCATACATCTTCTAGGGTTATTTTGTCTCCCCTCTCTAGTTTTACTAAGATTGCATTTTGTTCTGGTGTTAATGCGCCAATACCAAACCATGCATGTCTAAAGGCCTGTACAGTCATATATAATTGACCATCTGCTTCTTCAATGTCTTTGCCAGTAAATATAGACTTGTTTAATAATTCCTGCAGTACTATTACATCAAAACTATCCACTGGTTTATCAACACCTAATGAAGAATCAGATACATATGATTTTGTTGATATTACCTGAGCCTCTGTATCTTTACCCCTTTTGATCTCTGTTTGGAACTTAGAATAAAGTTTAGCATGATCACCTCTAATAAGTTGATTAATAGAATAGCTATTCACATAATGATTAAAAAATATCTGTTTTAGGTTATTTATTTGCCTATCATTTAATACATCTGTTTTTTGTTCAGTAGAAGGTTTTTCTAAAAGGTTAAGAGTCTGATTTGTAATTTGAAGATTACTAATAGTAGATTGTTTGTATTGCTCATTATCTATGCTTTCAAGATCTTTTGACGCACCATTAAGTATGGATGCAAATTCAATATCATTAATATTAAGATCTTTAATATTTAGAATATCAAAAAACTTATCAATCTCCTTGTTGAGCTTTCTTTCTAATATTTCTTTAAAATTACTTTCACCAGATGTATCTACTTGAAAACCATATTTTTCTGGCTGCATTTTTTCTTTTGTAGAAAGCAATTCATCTAAAACTTGTTCAAAAGTTTTATCTCTATTTTCTGATTTTTGTGCTGCCTCCTCTAATAATGTTGTTAGAGATTTATCAACAAGCGTATCAAAATCTTCCATAAAAGCTAACTTAACTACACCTTGAGCATCTTCAAGCTTCATAAAGTATTTTTGCACTGTCTTCTTACCACTCTTAACATTAACTCTGTATACCTTATTAAAGTCTGTAACCTCTTTTGCAAGCTTGGTATTGTTGTTAACAAGTATCTCTCCGTCTTGTGTATTCTCTACTATTTCCAGTATTTTTTTATTGCTAAACTCTATTGTATCTTCAGCCAGTTCTCTTAAGTTGTTGTTTAAAAACGCTTTAGTTTTAAACAAGGTAAATGCAGTACCAGTTTTTTCTGTGTCATATACCAATTCACCATCAGAATTTTGTACAGCATTATATTCTTCTATAAGATCTTTTTCTGTTCTTGTGTCAGACTCTGCTTGTATTCTTTCAAACTCCCCTTTCACATAGTTATAAAATACATTTATTAGCTCTTCTGTAAGTTTACCGCTTTCTTGATTAATTGCTTTAAATATAGGCAACTGATAAGTAGGACCAGTCCTTGATGTTTCTGCAACTCTAGTAAATACAGGTGTAGATGGTGAGTTTAACTGACCTTTAAAATTAATGTTAGTTACATAGTTTGATAGTAAAATCCTCAAGAATTGTTTAGGATTTAACTTACCATAAGATCTACCTGATTTAGTAACCTCATCAGATGTAGATTCTTCATTAGACATATAATCAACTACACCTGCTATTCTTTCATACTTAAAATCTAATAGAAAATCATAGCCTAGACTTTCTACAAAGTCTTTATTAGTCAAATAATTATACTTAAGTATAGGATCATTTTTAATTAGCTCTTCAAAAAATGCTTGAACATTACCTGAGTTTTTTAACTCGTAAATAAACTTTGCATTTAACGTAGGCAATTGGTGTGCATAAACTCTTTCATCTTCTGGGTTTGTAAATGTTGTAGACCCTACAGATTCATCAAAATTCATATTGCCATATGCATACTTGTACAAATCCTTTTGGAATACATCACTATCTTTGAACATGAAAGAATTATCTTTTGCAACACTTGCTAGATAACCACTTAGATCATCAAAATCAATAGGTGTAATGTTTCTATAGCTTTGCTTAAATTTTCTTATAAAGAAATTATTTTGGCTAGGCGTTAACTTGTCTTTAGTGATAGCTAATGAATAAAATATATAATTTGGATGTAAAGATATACCAAATGAATTGTATATATTGGAAGACAAGAACTGCGCATATTCATAAAAGTTATTGTCATTAACCCCTATTAATTTCATTTGTTGGAACCAACCATTAACATTACTAGAAAGCTTTTCTTTTTGTGCAGCTGTAAGATTTTGATTTTCCCTATATTTTTTATAGGAATCATTGGACCATTTTTGTATTTGAGCCGCTACACTAGCAGATTCAATAGATTCATAAGATGATACTACTTCTGATTTATTATTGAATGTTGTAAACCTGTATGCAAATTTACTATTTTCAAAAGCTTTAAATATCTTATGAAAAAATGAAGGATTCTTATTTATTATCGCATTAATAGCAAAAGTTGTATTTTTTTCATTTTTCAAGCTGTTATATACAGAATCATAGTCTAATCCTAAGTCATCTAACAGTCTATCTACAAATGCTTTTGTTTCCGGATTTCCTGTTTTTGAAGACAATAATAATTTGATAAACATTTGATTATGGTCAAATACATCATGGGTACTTCTCAAAACACCATGATATACATCACCAAAGCTCACAGATTTTACTATACGTTCTTCTTCTTGAATGACAGCACCTGTTTCTTCATCTATGATAGCAGGAGTAAGTATTTCATTACCCAAAAAATCTTGTGCAATCATTGTTGTTGATGCTATATACTTTCTAACAAACTCAGGTAAAGATTTTTCCATACCTATCAACTCTGACTTCACACTAAAGTTTGTTGCATTTAAACCTACTTCATTGATTTCTTCATCTGTAAGCTCATCTAAGTTTTCCTGTGTTAAGTTAATAAACTTAAGTCTTTGTAGGACCTCTTTTTTTATTTGATCGCTATAGTTTTCTAATGCATCATATACATTAGAATATTTATCTTCTTGCTCTTGGCTTAATTTATCAAAATCTTGCCTGTCATATAACTCTTTAAAAAGTCTAATGCTTTCATCAATAGATTTTTCAATATTAAATGCTCCTTTGCTTTTTTCTTGTTGTACTATAACTCTAGCATATATCTGACTTATTAAAGAATCTGCTGTAGTACTATCCAAATAATCATATTCATCATAATTAATTAATGCATTAACAATAGGCTGTGCTCCTTGTTCAAACTCTTGCACAAACCTATTATCCATTAAACTAGATGACTTATACTTTCCAGTATCAATTGCAAGGAATAACTCATTTAAAGAATTGTATTGTTTGTTATTTGAATTTCTAAAACCTGTAAGTACATTAACAATAAATTCATATATTCTGTTAAATAGACTTTTTATTACAGAGCTTGTTTTTGTTTTTCTAGGATTTGATTTAAACTCATCAAACCTTTCAGCTATATATTCCTCTACAAAAAGTTCTTCTAGCCTTTTATCAGATAGTTTAGAATATCTCTCGTCTTGATTTTTGAAACTTGCTAACTCAGCCTGATAGTTTTTACCTGTATTTCTAAATAATTCTTTAAGTTCTTTTCTACCTATTTTTATGTATTTGCTTATTTCTGCATCAGATAATAGCAATCTAAAAACAGCATGAAATGCCTCATGGTATTTACCTGGATTTGCAGATTCAGTGAATATTGTACCACCAGCTCTAATTCTCCCTGCAATATTCTTAAGGTCAATCATAAATGCACCAACACGCTTACCACCTTTAAGCATGTTTTCTTTTAATTGATTGAGATCAGATATTGTAATAAAGTCAGGCAGATTATTTTGTAACCACTCAATAAAAGTATTAATATCTTCTACAGATCTTTCTGTATGCTCATCACTAATAATAAGATTGTTTTCTACAGAACTTATTAACTTATTTAGTTGATTCCTTTTTTCTTTAAGAAGTTTTAATTGTTCTCTTATTTGTTGTTTATCTTTTGCTCTATTTTTTTTGCGGTTTAATTCAGATATATAATCTAGTACTTTATCTCTTTCAGCTATTAACTGAGGTTTAGTCATATTAGAATAAAGAGTGATAACTTTCTCTTCATCATCTTTTTCATCTTTACCCTCTTGACCAGCACCTTTTTGTTTATTGTCAATGTTTTCAGAAGTATCTTTTAATTCATTTTTGAGTGTATTTATATTTAGTAAACCAGATGTTATTTGCATGTTGTAACGCTTATATACATTTTGTTGCAAGTCAGTTTCTGTATTATCCATTATAACTTCTGCAGAGGCATTTTTAGGAAACTGACGCTTGAATGCATCTCTTGTAATTTTTTTAAGTACGTCTACTCCATCTTTCTTTGCTTGCTCCTGTATTTTATTATTTAGCTGATCTATTAATACATCAACAGAGTTTAAATCAAAATTTGCAAATTCTGATTTGCTATATTTAACATTTACACTTTTGTTAAGTGATAGATTTTTATAGTTAAATGTAACATCCCCTTTTTCTGATATAAATACATTAACATACACACCTTTTTCAAGAGCTATAAAAAAGTCACTTTCATATGCACCTTTATAACCTTTTTCTGAATCATTTTTAATCTTTTCAAAAGAAGCTATAATTTGATCATCATTAAGAGTCTTAGATATTAATGGTATATAAACATACTCACCATTAGGTTGTTGTACAACATACACGTATCCCTGCTTGTCTTTGTGCTCTTCTGCCTTTGCTATTGCCTCACTACTGTTTTTTATGTTACCATTATCTGCAATTTGATAAGTGAGAACACCATTAACAAAAACATTTCTTAACACCATAAATGGCAAACCCTGCATTTGATATAACAAGTTTTGTTTTGGGTCTACAGGATTTTTACTATCGTAGTTAAATTGCTTATATGTTTTGATACCTAATTTAGTCTGGTCTTTAAACTCTTGAATGCTTAAAGTAATAGATTGCTTATCACCAAGCATTCTTCCAATCTCCAAAGCTAATTTAGCCTGTATTGCAAGATTGTTTTGTATGTCTGTAAATTGTTCCTGAGTATCTATTTGGTAGTATAATTTAGCCTGCTCAAAGGTCATGTCTAATGGATTTATTTCTGCATCATTAAACTTATATAACAAGTTACCAGTATTGATATATCCTACAGTGTTTGTAGATAATTCCATATCAAATGCATCTTCAACATATTTTCTACCAGCAGGTGTAAGTACAATTCTTACATTATATGGTGTTGGTTTGTACTCTAAATTATTATTAGCCGGTATTTGATCATTAGGTTGAAAAGGTTTAGAAGTGCCAGCAGGCTCATTTATAATTTCAATAGTAAAATAATTATCTAATACTTGATCTTCAATGCCGCTAAAGTTAAACAGCATCATAATTTTTTGATAATTTTCTACTGTTAATGAGTTTTCTTTAATAAATAAAACTTCATTGTGTACACTACTAATAAGACTGTTACCCTGCTTGGGTTTTTCTGTAGTAAATCTTTGAAAAACTTTATCTACATCTGTATATGGAGGTAGAACCTCTGTTTGACCATTTTCTAGTCTGATTAGTTTTATTTTACCATCCTTGAATATTGTACTTATGTCTATTTCATAATCCTTACCAGTTTGACTATCATAAACAGTCTGACGATCTTTAATTTTTATTTTTTCTCCTTTATAATTAAATTCATATACAAAATTTACATTTGGCTTTATATTTTCTAAAGCAGTTTTTGAATCTTCTAAACTTGTATATGTATTATTAGATCCTTCAAAATAATTTTTCTCATTATTATTTAAAGGTTGAGGTTGGCCGCTTACAAGTTTATAGATAAAGTATTTATCTCCTATTTTTTTTAAAGTCAAATTAATACCATCAACCTCAACAATAGGCATTTCTTCTTCTTGATCTTCAGGTAAGCCTCTACGTTGTTCTACAATATTATCTACTACATCTTTATTATCAGCATATATTTGCTTTTGCTCATCTGTCAAAGGTATACTTCCTCCTCTTATGCTAAGTATAATATCAGCAATCTCACTTAACTGGGCTGAAAGATTGTATTCTTCAGTATCTGTAAGCTTTTCATACTCCTCCTGTAATGCATCTTTAAGTTCCTCAGTATCTAATACTTCAAATACTTGTCTAAAATATTCTACCTGTTCAAATGTTTCATCATTTAAAAAGTCTACTAATATTTTTTCTGCTTCATCTATAGATACTTTTTTGTTAAATGACCACACCTGCAATGCATCTATTATAGCTTTTATTTCATTGCTATATTTTTTTTCTGCATCTTCTAATGTTTTTATATCATTAAAATGATCTCTCAATAATCCGTAAATCTTATCTTCAAGATTATCAGATTTGAGTGATTGATCTCCAGATAAAGGTTCTGTAGGTATTGCTAGGCCAAATGTCTTAGCAATTTCTTGTACGGTTTCTGATATAGTAAATGAAACTTCTTCTTCCTCTTCTGGTTTCTGCTCCTCCTTTATTGGTAAAATAATATTCTTAAGTGCATCTAATTTATCTTTAACATCTTCTTGACTCAATGCACCAGACTCATTATTGAATGTTTTAAGCTTTGAAATGTCATAACCAGATTCTACAAATTCTATTACTTCATCAGGATCAACATATATACCTTCATCTGCTAATTCATTAACCCAGTTTTTAAGATTAATATCATTAGCAAGCTTTGATATCATTTGTTGAAATTTACCATCTTTATTTTTGTATGTTTCTTCTAATTTTAATCTTGATTTTTCATACAACTCTCCAAACATTTCAGGATTTGATAGAGCTAAAAATGAATTTCTAAACTTAGCTTGATCTATTTGCAACTGTGAGTAATCAAATATCTTTTCTATATAATCATCTAGTTTACTATCATCAACAGTCTGCCCCTTATTAGATGCCAAGTTATTAATGTACTTAGCAAATATTTTTTTGAATCTTTCTTTTTTAAATTTGTTCCAGTTTAGTTCTGTTCTTTTACCTTTTGCAGTTTTTCTATTTTTCTTAATTGTAGATAAAAGCTCATGCTTCTCATTCAGGTAATCATTTATTTCTTCTAATCCCTTTAGCTTAGATTGTTTTTCAGCTATTAGTTCTTTGTTCTCTTGATTTTCTTCAAGTAATTTTAATTCTTTTTTCAACAAAGTTATTTCATCACGCAAAGAATTTTCTGATAATAAAACAGTTATATCATTGGCTGCCATGCCACTATATATAGGATCATTTTGTAATGTTTGAAATAAAGAGTCCAATCTTTCTCCTGCTCTACGCATTTGGTTGGCAGTAAATATTGCTAGGAATTGTGCATGCTTATATGCTCTGTGGCTAAATTTTTCTTTAAAATATTCTTCCCTTTGTGTCTCTGGGTCATACATAGAAGGGTCAAAAGGGTTTATATATTTATTTTTATTATTATTATATAACTCTTCAACCTTATCAATCTCATTTAAATAAGATGTTAGCCTTTCTTTAATCTTACCTTGCTTAACCTCTTTATTCAAAGCAGGAAATGCAGTTTTTAAATCTTCATCTGACATTTTAAGATAGTCTTTCAACTGACTTCTAAACATGTCTGCTGCGCCACCATCTAACAATGTGTAGATGTTTTGAAACTTAGATATATCTTTTGCAGATAGAAAATCATAAATACTATTCATGTCTACAGCTTTCTGCTGCTGCTCACTAGCATGTTTCTGTGATACTACATTTATAGTTTTAAAATCAAAAAAGTCTTTATCATTTGTCATTGCTGAAAAGGCCTTATTGTATGATTCTACAGTGCTTTTAACAGCAGCTTCTAAGTTTGCTTTGTCTTGAGCATAACCCTTTCTGTCTGTGATATATTTTCTTGTAAAGTTTGGCACTCCACTGAAAAGCAAGTTTTGTGTAGGACCAACAAGACCTCCCATTAAAAATCCAGACATAAATGTATGAAAACCTTGTCCAGTAAACTGACTACTTATTGCATCACTTAGAGACGCTTGAAATAAACCTTTAGTAGCAGATGTTGGGTCAGATATAATAGAATCATAATAGTGACCTACTCCATGAGCAACAGCTTCTTGGTATACCTCTTGAATACCCTCTCCAAAATTATCTGCAAAATATCTTAATGCTAATCCTGATAAACCACCTACACCCATGTTCATTCTCTTCTGCATGTATCCTTTGATACCATCATCAGCCATTGAAAATGGTTTTTTCTGTACTAGCTTTCCTGTTTTTTTATCTAGTATTGGTTTATTTCTAAGTATTCTTTTAGCAATAGGATCTGTATTATCTTTAAGTAACCTTGCAAGAGATTTATTATAAGTGCCAAATGCATTACCTAGCAATAACTGATTAGTAAAATATATAAAAGGTGCATTAAGTAAAGTTGTATACATTGATGCTTTATTAGCACCATCTTTAATTATTTGCAAATCCTCTTCAGATAGCACACCTGTTTCAGATTGTTTCATTCTTGATGCAAGACCATTAGCTATTCTTTCATCATACACCATACCTGCTTCCATTTTACCTTCAGCTAAAGCATAGTTAAGACTTCTTAAGTCTCTATAAAAACCACCAAAAGTCTTCATGGTTTTACCTATATCTGTAAGATTGTTGGCAGCATTATTTGTAGTATTTAACAGCCTTCTTGTCTCCATAGTTTCAGGCAAAATAAATGACATAAGTTTACTATCACCTGTTTTAACTGCTTGAAAAAATGTCTTAGCTTCATCAACACTGTTTAAATTATTAAGCATTCTTCTAGTTCCAACTTCTGCTAACTCTTCAAATCTTGTTGCTTTCTTAATACTTTGAACAGTTCTTCCTACAGCTCTTACTGGCGCAGAAAGTAAAGAGCCTCCACCTGTAGCAAAAGAAAATAGTGCCTCTTCAACAAAAACATTACCTATAATACCAAATGTATACCCGGACTGTAATACAAGGTTGTTTAAAAAACCACCTACACCACCTCTTGTAGAGTTACCAATTCTCATTGCATCAGAAAACTCTCTAGCTGAATCTAAGTCTTTACCAGTAAAGTAACTATCATCATCAAATAAGTCTCCCAATGATCTATATGATGATACAAATCCAGTATATAATAGCTTTGGGAATTGACCCATTGTTCTTGAAAAATCATCCATAAATCCAGAGTTCTGGTTATATAAAGATTCATTATCTCTAAAAGGATTAAAACCTAACTCTTGAAACTTAGGGTGATTGGTATATCTTTCATAATTTGTAAGCCTCTTATTTGTCATAATAGGCATCAAAGGCTTTGGATTTTTAGGTTTAGACGTAACAATGTTTTGAAGATCTTTTAACATAGATTCTTCACTATCAGATAGTGTAACATTTGATTTATATGGATTGTAGTTTTCACCACTAGGACCATAATCTTCAGGAGTTTGAGGTGTAGGGTATACAATACTATTTACAGAATCACTAAAATTCTGAAACATAATATCATATTCTAAATCTGATGGAGGACCTTGTAGATATTCATTATTTGTACTAACATCTACATCTTCAGGAGTAAATTGTAAATTATCTGGTGTTAAATCTCCGTTTGCCATTATTACTTATTATTTAAAAATTTTGTCCAATCTTCTTCTTGTGGATCTGTAATTCCTCTTGAAGTTAAATAGTCATTAAATTCTTTCCTTTTTTTAGCAGCATTTTCATATTGCTTAAATTCCCAGCGGCTAAACCAACTAGTCATTTGTTCGTACTTTTCATTTGCAACAGAAATATCTGTAGTTCTTAAATCCTCTATTCCATAGTTTTTTAATAAATTTGATGGCATCTGTGTAGTAAATCCATCTGTTTTAGGATCATATTGCATTAGATTGTAGTCTATTGACCATGTACCACCACTATATAAAATATTTATAGAACTACCACTACTAAAATCCCTTTCATAAGTACCAGTTGTTTCGTCAATTAAATCACTAATTACATATTGAGACTTGTCATTTTTAGGATTAAGAATATTTCTGTCTTCCTGTAAGGGGACACTAATCTCTATATCACCTATCCTTTGTTTAGAACTTTTTGTTTGTGTTCCACCTATTGTTTGTGAACGTGTAATTTTATACTTAGAATATTGTTCATCTCCAACTGCAGGTGTATATGTTATATTATATGTATATTTATCTCCCAAGTTACCATTCATCCATTTTTGTATCTCATTATACATAAATAATTTAGCTTTACTAGGATCTTGTAATACTATATCATTTGTAGTTTGATCTTTAACACGACCTAAATCTTGTGCAACCATTGTTCCAGGCAAACTTAAAGCTTCTCTGAGATAAATACCTTGATCTATTATATTTTTATTTTCTTTTACAGATTGTGCAGTTTTTGTTTGTTTATCATTTATTTGATATGTTTTTGATTGTTGAAATATTAAATCAGGCATATCAGAATATGGTGTTGTATCATTTCTATCTGCTGCCATAAAGTTTACATACTCAAATCCTAATTGCTGTTCTTCAGCTTCTCCATAATTATTTGTATTAATATCATTTGTGAGAGCAATCTGTTCATCATAAGATTTATCTGATTCTCTTGATATAGCTGAGTAGTTTATTACAGGAACTTGTTCAAGTAATGAATTTAAAGATTGTTTTTTATTATATTGCCATATTCCTGTGCTTTTCATAAAGTTTGCAATATCTGTTTGTTTTTGCTTATCAAAATCTTTTTGTTTTTCAGAAATATTATTATATAATTTTACTTGAAAAAAAGCAGGATTGACTATTTCTTCTTCTTTGCCATCTTGATTAATTCTAATTATTGTTTTTGATACATCTCCGTTTTTTAAATCTTGCCAGATTTGATCATTCTTGTCTTTTAAAGTAATTATAGAATTACCTTTATCTATTAATGAATTATATGCAATAAATTTCCAGTTTAATTTATCAGAATTTGATATTTTATTTACTGTTAAATCATAAAGTTCTTCTTTATTTAATTTTGTATAATCACCATCTTTTTCTTGAAAAATAATAGGCATTTCATTTTTTTTATCACTTAATTTTCTTGCAATTTCTAAATTACTTTGAGATATTTTATATAGCTTATTTTGCTTCTTTTTTAATGATACAATTCTTTCTTGATTATTAATAAAATTGCTATGATATTTTGCCATAGCTTCACTTTCAATTTTTGCTGTATTAAAAAAGTTGATATTTGCATTTTGAAAAGCCTCATAGTTTTGTTGATTCTTTTTTATTATTTTTCTAAACATGTCTTGGCTAACAAATGCTTTATTGCCTTCCTTCATAATAACAAACTTCCTATCATTACCCTCAACAGTTACACCATCTGGTATTTTAACAAGCTTATCAGGTCTACTAGTAGCAGCAATATAATTTTCTAATTCATTATTAGATATATCTGTTTCAATAGTTTGTAGATAACTTTCATTTAAACTTAAAACTGTTTGTTCATTAAGAGCTTTATCTTCTATATTAAATAAACCAGGGTCAGCAGACAATCCAATAGCTTCAGCCTGTTTTGCAATTTGACCAGCAGCTGTAGTTTCTACAGCTTTACCATCAGGTGTTAAGCCATATCTTAAATAGGTTTTAATTTTATTTTCTGTCCTTTTTGCTTGCTCTTCTGTTTCTATCTCCTTAAGCTTTACATCTTGCTGGAAACGCATATTACTCATCTTAACATCATGCACCTCTTTTCTGCGCTGAAGCTCTGCTTGATTTACTTTGATAGTTCTTTCAGCAGTAAGCATAGAATAATTATTTGCTGCCATTTTTAAATCTTTATCTATGTTTGACTGCATCTGGACATTGTAAGCACCTTGGTTAATCATTTGCGCATTACCTGAAGATAACATATTATCTGCTTGTGTTGCAGTTTTAATAGCCATTTCCTTTTGCATTTCCAAACCTTGTATTTGATTCTCCAAAAGTTTAATGTTATTATCAACAGCACTGCCCGGCTTTACTGCTTGACCTTTTAATTGATCATTGATAGATTCTAACTGTGAATTTAAAGTAGTTATCTGTTCATTATACTTAACTACCTGCATCTCATTTTGAGCTTTATATGTTTGCAGTGTACCTGTATTATATTTAAGTATACCTTCTGCTATAGAGCTTACATTACCAGATTTCATTTGGTTGTTTGCAAAGTTTCTTGAATCTACATATGACTTTGCATAATAACCCTTTTTGATAACATCATTATTTTGAAATCTCATTTTCAAATCTGCTAATGCTGTAGATGTAATGTTTTTACCATTTGTATCTGTAATAATAAAATCATTACCAGGAGATAATTTGTCATACTTAACCTTGTAACCCTGCTTGTTAAAATAATCCATTGCTCTTTTATAGAGTCTAGGATTTTCTATATAAGATGGTAGTTGTGTAGCTAAAGCCTCATCTTGCGAAGCATTAATAAAGTCATCCATTTTATACTTTAAAAGCTGCACACCTTCATCCCAGTATCTGTCACTTTCTTCTTCATTTGTAGATGAAGCCAACTGTTGTGCATATGCCATTTTATTTTGATAATCTTTAGTCATAACCATATCTTTGACTACTAAATCATTATCATAAAATGGTTGAAATACAGCTTGTGCTGCCCTAACATTTTGTCCTAATGAAAGATCTAACCCTGAGATTTTTTCAAGCTCTGGCTGCAAATTATTTACAAATTGATCTCTGGCTTCTTTGGTATCCTGTCTTGACAATCCAGCATACATAATCTTACTATATGCATTATTTAACTGCTTATAGTTTGTGTCATACTTTGTTTGTCTTTGCTGAAGTGTATCTGTAAGAAACTTATAATCTGGAGTAAAAGCCTTAACATTTGGTAAGTAAGGATTTACATTTGGTACATACGTTGCCATTACTATATATTTATATTCCTATTTGTCCTGAAAAAAATGGTAATAATTTATTTATCTGCTTACCTCTTTTAGCTGTTCCTCTATAATCAAATCCAAAAACATTACCAGGATTAGCCATGTTTAGTGCTTCTCTTTGATAATTACTTAATTGTTGTTGATCCTTAGCTCCTAAGAAGTACTTCATCTCTGTTTCATTCATGTCTCTACCATATCTACTTCTAAATTGGTTGTTCATATTAATATAATTATCCATTTTAGATTTTTCAAAGTTAGGAGATGGATCTAAAGCTGTAGGATTTGTAAAGTAAACCATACCTCCTGTAGTAGGATCAATGTTAAAATTGTCATACAATGTATTCATATTGTATGTATTTGCCATATTGCTATATGCATTTGCTAAAGCATCGGCATATTGCTCACGGTCAAAGTTTTCCTCAATCAATGCATTTTGCTCAACCTTCATTGTATCATCATACAACTTAGTATTTCTTGTTCTGTTTTCTTTATCTATCATGTAGTCATATTGAGCTTGCTGTGCCTGACCTCTATTGATAGTGTTAATGTTTCTGTTATGAACACCAGCTATAACATTAGCTATATTTGCTGCAGTTTTTGCTTGGACGTTAGCCATTCTTGAATTAAAAGACTGCGGCCCACCAAATGTTCCTAACCCCTGAGCCATTAAGTTCATTTGCTCATTAGTAGCTGCTATAGCTCTTGTAGGGTCTTCAAGCACATAGTCAACATCAATGTCTTCAACAGCAGGTTGCCAGGGGTAAAACTTCTTACGTTTTCTACTAGCAATAGCATTTAGCTTAAGCAAATCTTGCAACCAAAATCTAGGATCATTAGGGTTGTATGGTACTTTAAGTTGGTTAGGTTGAATGTTTATATCTTCATCTACTTTTTGTTTTACAACAGGATTGTCAGGTTCATCATCAGGTTCAACAGCCTGTTGCTTTGGATTAGCAACAAACATAAACTGATTAAGTGTATCATTTCCATACCATTCATCAGCCTGTGAGATTTTTTTGTTTTTTTCCCAGTTCCTTACTGATCCAGGACCTAATTGCTCAACACCAAATCTAGGGTTGTCTTTTTCAGAATCTACTTGATATAAAGTTTGAAAATATAATTGAACAGCTTTTAAATTATCATCATTGATTTCATAGCCTTCATACTCTGGATTTTCTTTAGAAAGTTTTTCAAATAGTTCACTTGCTACTTGATTTTTTCTTTTCCCTATAGATCCTGCTTTATCTAAATTAGGATTAAACCTATCTTTTTCTGTAGCTAGGTTTCTTACGTTATAATTGTTTTTCTGATATTTTAAGAACTCTTTTATAAGCTCTTCTTTCTCAGGTATATTTGTAAGACCTTGATCTTTTGCATTTTTAAGAAACCTATTATATGATTCATTAATAATACCTTGCATTTCAGTATCATTAACATCTGTAAGAGTTTTCTCAAGCAATGTATACGTATCTTTATTTCTTTGATACTGATCTGCACCAGGAACTACTGGTTTAAATTGAGAGTCTTGTGCAAATGGGTTTATTGCATTAGGGTTAGTAAAGCTAAATTGACTAGGAGCAGTTGTTGTTTGTTGTGTTGCCCTTGTAGTTCTAGGGGTTCTTTTTGTAGTAGGTGTTGTAGTGGTTGGTGTTGTAGTGGTAGGATCTTGCTGTAAGGTTTGATCATCTGGTACAGACACCATGCTATTAACTGTAGCATTTAAATCTTCAAATATATTTTCTGCACTTTTTTTATCACCAAATATAGATCTTAAACCTAAAGGATTAAATGATTCTGTTTTTGCAGTCTCTATTGCAGATTTAATATTAGGATCATATAGTAATGTAGGATCTTTTGCAACAGCATCAGGCAAAATGTTTTGTCTTTTTAAATCTTCTGTTTCTTTTATAAGTTGTAAAATTTGCTCATTTGTTCCTTCAAACCCTTTTTGTTGTAATAGTTCTTTAATTCTATAATTAGCACTTTGCTTAACAAAGTCAGGTACAAACTTTTTTGGATCAACTGTTTGATTTTTATTTTGACTTCTTATAATATCTGATGTACTATAACTACCTGTTTCTCTTGGCACATAACCTTCTGGTCTTTGACCTGTAAATTTAAATACTTCTTCATCATCCCTTACAGCATTATATTCATCCGCATTTATAATACTATTTATAAAATCTTTAAATGCTGGCTTACTTACATCATAACCTCTATTTTTATAATAATTTGATAAGTATAATTTTAAATTTTCATCAGTCTCACTACCATTTTGAGCATAAGACATACCTTCTACCTCAAAGCCCATCTGTGCAAGCTGCTGATTATCCATCTCAGGAGGTGGAGGCATCATACTTTGCTGAGACATATCTTGCGGCATTTGCTGCATGTCTTGCTGTTGCATTTGTTGACTTTGTGGTAGCATACCTTGCTCTTGAGAACTCTCTTGCTGCTGCTGTTGCTGTTGATCTACCTGTGCCATGTACTGCTGCATAGCGGCTATCTGCATTTGCTGCTCTGGAGGTAAAGACTCTATAAACTTTTGTTCTGCTTGTTGTCTTGTTATCTCTTCTACCTGTTGTGTATATTCAATAGGGTCATGACCTTGCTCTACTAAAAATGGAAATGCTGTTACTGGTACACCTTCTTCAAAGTCTTTCTTGGCTTCTTGCATAAAAGAAAGCTTAGATAACTTTCTTTTGTTTTTATCAAGCATAAGCTCTGCTGTCTTTGCTTGTATGTCATCTGCATATGGATCTTTTAATAAACCATGATATTCATTTAACCCAAACTTCTTAGATATCTTTGCAGGTGTTAATCTTTTTTTAGACTCAACACCCATTTCTGCCATTTCATCTTTTGTAAATTTCATCTTGCTAAAATCTGAAAATACAAATGATTGCTCAGGTAGGAATAGTGGTACACCACCGCTACCATGTCTAGGTCCTTTTATATCAAACAAGTTAAATGAACCATCACCATTTAAATCTGCAAGTACTGTTTCACCACCTTCTGCTTCTATATTAGCTTCATCTCTAGGAACAGATGTCATAGAGTAATTAATCTTAATGTCTGCATCATCATGGTATCCATCATTAGGATTAACCACAAGACCATAATTTTTTTGATCTCCAGTTGAGCCTCCTGTTTTTTTAGTTTCTACAACTTCTCCATTTCTGACTTCAAAACCATCAGGTAAATTATTGAATTTTATTTTCATAGCACATCAAATTTATAGGTATTATCTTTGTTTGCTTCTTCTTGTAATCTTTTTAGAACATCAGTACTTATTTTTGCAATCTGACCACCACGTTTTTTTCTAAGCTTTCTTTTATTAGAAAAAGGGTTGCTCATTCCTCCATACATTTTTGGGTATAAGTCATCTCTATATGTATCTTGTTTAAGAATTTTCATCATCTCTGGAGATAAACCAGGACCTGATGTTACACCTGGTATACTATCAAGTTGATTTTGTCTAAGAAAATCTTGTTGATAAGCTTGTGCTGCAGCATCACTTAAAGGGCCTGTTGGTATATCGTTAGCTCTGGATGTTGTTCTGTTTTGTGTGCGATAAACTTCTACTTTTGGTTTACCCATAAGAGACGGTACAATACCTTTAACACCCTGGTTGTATTTTGCAGCTGCTCTCATGGTATTAAGATCTGGTATAGCACTTAAAATATATAGACCTTGTTCATCCATTGGAATACCGCTTAAGTCAACCTCACCTTTTGTTTGATATATTGGCAAATCATTGTCCATAAAAAAATCACTCATAGGATTCATGCCACCCATTCGCATTTTTCTTCCTACTGGAGATATGTTTTGTAAATATTCTTCTACATCTACATAACCTCTAGGAAAAGCATTGCCAAAATCAAAAGGAATATTTGAATTTTGTAATTTCCTCATCAAACTAACACTTTTAGGATCAGAGCCTATTTCAAAATATGGTATCATAGACCTTTTGCCACTATATGTATGATCCGGAAAACTTTTACTTTGATATGCTTCTACATAATCTGTAGGATATTTAGGATAGTATGCCATTCCATCTTTTATAACAACATTTGTATCTCTGTCTTGAAGAGCAGGATCTCTAACAGGGGGATTTTTAAGGTTCCTCAAATAAGGAAAGTATTTGAAAAAAGTTTCTTCATCACGTGCTGTATTCATCATATTTACATATGCTTGTATGTCAGCTTCACTCATTTGATTTACTCTTGTATTATCAGACTTTACCTGTGAATTCTCATACTGAGCTTTTGGCAATTTACCCATTTGCATCATATAGTCTTTATATCTGTTATTATTCATTTCTCTACCTTTTTGAGTTATATATTCTGTTTGCATATTTGGTTGAAGGATACCTTCTTGTTGATAAGTATAATACCCTTTACTTCCTATATCAGTTCCAAATTGTTCGTCTGCAGAACCATATACTATCTCATTATATTTTTTGAGATCATCTGCATCTTGTAGCAACTTGTTGATAGACCTGCCTGCATCAACTGCTACACCAGCAACATCTGTTACTGTATCAAAAGCCTTTGAAAACGCTCCTTTGTTTTTAATCTTTACTTTAGCAGATGTGTCTTTGGGCATAGCATCCTGTAATTGCTGCTGTGCTTCAACAGAAGGCTGCTTGCCCATACTACCTTTATTTACAAAATTAGATGCGGCTAAATCTTCTGATAGATTCATATAAGCATCTACTTCTTCATCAGTGTAGTTTGTTTCTATATCCCTAAGCGGATCTAAAATACTACCTGGTTTATCTTTTGGTTTTTCTTTTACACCTTCAGATACATATGTATAAGGATCAAAGTCCTGCAAGTAACTTGAATATTGTTGAGTTAAATCATTTTCACTTTGATTAGCAAAATTTAAATTACTACCATAATTTTGAGCAAACCAATTTCTAAATGATAAAGGTCTATTATCTTCAGATGCTGTATAATCAGGCGTATCACCAAATGTAAATCCAGGAAACTCTGTCTGATTTATAGTTCCGGGATATTCCATACCACCCTGACCATAGTATGTATTATGTGTACCACCACCTAGTTGTTTTCTTAGAACCCATTTACTACCATCCCATATATATGTATTGAAGCTATAAGTCTCCATTCCATTAACTCTTTTATTATAAGCATCTTTCGTTTCTCCTTTTATTGGCTCTGTACTGTTGCTTGTATTAGAATTAGATGTTGACGCAGTAGTAGTTTTATTGCGTGGAGCAAAGCTAGGTATAAAACTTTTAAACAAATTCATTGTCTTCTCATAGTCACCCAAAGACATCTGTTTGTACTTGTCTCTGTAGTTTTTACCCATCTCTTGGTTAATCTGTTCCTGCATTTCAGATTCACTAGCAAATGGATTTGTAGCAATTGCATAGGAGTAAGCTTTAGTGTCTGGATTATAAAAGAACTTAGACTTATCTTTCATCATTTGTCTAGCCTGATCTTTTTTAATCAAGTCACCATTGCTTTGTGATGCCTCATAAAGACTTTGATCAGTGATATAATAATCTTCCGGATTTGCATCCTTACCAAACTTTATAGAATACTTGTTATAAGAAGGATCATTTTTTCTTGATATAGCATCTTTTACAACACCTGCAGCTCTCTTACCTACATTAAACATATCTGTAATAAAATCTAATCCAGAATTTCTGTTAATCCCAGTAGGTAAGTATTGAAATCTTGTTGGTACATCATACTTGTCATTATCAGCAATGTAACCAAAGTTTCTGTTCATCCAATTCTTAAAGTCTCCACCTTTCCTAGCCTTAACTTGCTTGCCTTTTTTGGCTGTCATGCCCTCTTGTTCTAATTGCTTTACACGCTCTTGTTGTGTTTCTGGCTGGCTTTCTGTTGCTTCCTGCTCTGTTGCTACTTCTTTTATTTCTTGTTCTTCCTGTTGCTGTGATGCTTGTATGTTTTGGAATATTTGCTTGATTGTATTTTCATCATAACCAATCTGCATCAATGCCATTGCAATCTCTTGAGGGTTATTACCTTCTGTTACTAAATCATTTACAGATTGCATTACATCTATATTTTGATTTTGTATTTTATCTTGTAGTTCAGATAGTAAGTACTGCATGTTATTTTTAACCTGCTGTGATCCACCCTGTTGTAAACTTTTTAAGTTTTCCATAATGATTTAATTGTAATATAAATATACAAAATTTATAAGATAATGTCTATTTATACTGTTGATACATTTCTTTATACGTTTGCTTTTCTTGATCTGTTAAACTTTGCCAGCCCTTAGTTGTATATTTGTTGACTAGCTTTTGGAACTCACCACCTTGTTGTTTCTTCATCAAACCTTCCATAAAAGGCTTAAAGTAATCTTTAGGTAAAAATTCAAGCTCCTTTTTATATGGAGCATATTCTTCTAAATTAGATAGATATCCTCTAATATATCCATCTACTCCTCCATTACCATCAACCATTTCATCTCCATATCTTTCTCTAAGTTTAGAATCAAGATCTGCTTTTAATGCTTTAGTTTCAGGTGTATTATATGTATGAGATATAATATCAAGTTTTAATGCTTCTTCAATGTTTTGAAGGTTAGGATTATATAATATTCTATGTTTATTTTTAGAGCCAGGCACTGATAATTTGATATCAGTAGTATATTGAAAAGGATACCAAGTATCTCCAGGTGCAAAATACTCAACATCTGTACCCGTTGTTTCTAAATGTTCTAAGTGCTTCCCTTTAGCTTTAATTGGTTTATAATCTTTAGGGCTTGCTACATTATACAAACCGGGATATTGATCAAATATACTTTTAATGATTTTACCTTTCTGCCCTTTTTGAAGTTCTTTACCTTCTTGCATAAATCTATAGTTTAAACCTACATTAAAACGTGGTGATTTTGTAATTGAATCATACTCAGCATCACCAGTAAAAGTAAGTTTTTCATTTGGGCTATACCTTAGATCAACTCTTGGAAAAAAGTTAGGATTATTTTTTGTGGGTATATTGGTAGAAGCATTTATACCAAACTTTCTATTATTAAATCCTAAAGAAGCCTGTAGCTGAGGATCATCACTACGCATAAGGTTTTTTTGCACACCTAATTCTGTATTAAAATCACCAATTCTATAACCTACTCTACCTTCTCCCTTTAAGTCTAGGTTGTGTGTTTGAAAAGGATCTAAGGGAGAATAACCAAATGTTGGTCTTACAGATGTTCTAAAATATGTAGGCTTATTTTTTATATTTGTGTCTATTCCAATATCACCAGTAAGTGCTCTAAATTCTGGTTCATTTATAGGAAACACTCTTGCAAAAGGTCTAACACTAAAATTACCTTTACCTTTCTGCGCTACAGGTATTTCCATAACCATATCACCAGGGAATACATAGTTATATCCAGGAAACATCATTTGTTGATTACCCATGTTATCTATACCTAATAGAGGACCTTTCTGTAAAGCACCTCCATCTTGTTCTGTCATGGTTATATTACCACTTGGTATAACTTTATAGGGATCATTATAACCTGGTGCATTAATTCTGTATCCTTCTCCTCCTTTTTGTTTTATAAATATATTGTATCCAAAATTATCCCCTACTTGTCCAGAACCATGTTTATCAACACCTTTTTTAGGTCTATCCTTATTAAGGCTACTAGCCATATAATCTTGATAATCGCTATAATCTAATTTATTTATTCCTCTGGAGGTTGACACATATCCATATGATCCATCATCTAAATAAATTGGGATAACATCACCATATTTATTATAAAAATCCATAATTCCTTGTGGTTGAGATGTCATTCCAGTTGCACCTGTTGTTGGAGAGTATAATAATTGTTTTATATCCCCCATATGTGGAGAAAAACCAGAAGAAGCTTTCATTTTTTCTAAATCAGGCGGGTTGTCTTTTGTATAGTACCTATGCCCAAATCTCATTGGTGTAATAATAGTTTCATCTCTAAATTTATCTATTGGTCCAGCTATTACTTTTCCGTCTTGTACTCCATAAAAATAATCTTTTTGAGGATTAAAATTTGTATTCTTATTTCTTACCCCTATTTTATAATATCCTTTTTGTTCAGGGTTTACTAAGTACCCTTCATTTTCTTTAAGGTCAAAATAATCATCACCTGTTGATTTTTTCTTTAATGCTTCCCAATCCATATTTTTAAATTCTGAAGCAGTTCTTGATATTCTACTATTTTGATCAATATAGTCTCCCCCTATAATTTGAGATGCTTGAAAATCTTTATATGTACTATCCATTTTTTCATCATTTGTAAGATTCATTACTATTCCAAATTCTTGATCTGATAAATCTTCAAATGTTAAGTCTGTCTCATCCCAAATGGTTTTGTCTCCTTTTAATTTTCTTCTTAGTCCTATATTAACAGGTGTTTCATCTTCACTTGTAATTAAATTATCAAAAAGTAAATTTGTTCTTCTAGATATAATTCCAGGATCTGAATATACTCTGTTGACACCTTTTTTTAAAAAATTAAAATAATTTTCAAACATTCCTGGTTTTTCTTGTATTGCCTTATCTTTATTATATGCCTCCCATTCTTTAGGGGATAAAATGAAAGGCTGCTGTACAGATGTACTAGATCGTTGAATTTGACTAGGTTCTTCTATATTCCAATTATCAAAATCAATTCCCTTATTTACATATTTACCTCCCCTTCTGTCCTTATTTGGCACCCATTCTCTATTATAAGGGGCTACAAAGTTATAATTAAACTCCCCTTTTGTTTGATATTTTTCTAAACCTTCTCCTCCTTTTTGTCTATTAGGTGTAAACTTAGGATTGTTTGGATTAAATTCTGAAAAGTCATTTGTATTCCATATTCTACCATACCATGTAGCTAAGTAATTGTCATTAGGAGAACCATCAGGTTTAACATTTATATTTTTATAATACCAATCCCTACCTTTATTCATTAAGATCCTTCTTTCATTTTCAGGTAACTTACCTACAGTTCTATTATATTCTGCATCAAAAGAATATGGTGCACCTCTTCTTCCTGTCCAATTGTTATTTTTATCTAGTTGACTTTTATCATACTTTCTGTAGTATTCTTGCAAAGCATATGCACGAGGATCTCTTTTAATTTTTTTATTGTATTTATCCCAACCTGCATTGAATATGAAATCCATAGCTTCACCTTTTTCCATAGCTGTAGCATTAGGCATTATTTTATTTACTTCTGGGTAAATATCATCCATGAGCATTTTCATGTATTTAGGATCAGAATATGATGGTAAAGGAACCCCTCCTGGACCTCCTCTTAGTTGTTCATATTTTACAATTTTATCTGCTTGATGTGCAACGCTATCTTTATGTGACATAGGATAACCGCCATATTGATATTTTTCTAAACCTTCTTGTGCTTTAGGAACATGATACATATCTTGTAAGAATACACCTGTTACATATGTAAACTGTTCATTAGGTCCACCTGGTAAACCTCTCATTTCTGTTTTGCTAAATCTTTTATTCATCATCTTATTGAAAGGTTAAGTTTTGTATTGTTTAATTTTAATAACATCTTTCTATTGCCTGATAGTGTCCTTCTTAGAATAACCTTATTGTAATAGTGTCTAAACTTCTTACGCTGATCACTTGTCTTAGAATAAGCTAGGTTGTTTAGATTTAAATCTTTTATATAACCATTAAGCTGTGTTATAAATATGTTTTGTTCTGCATTACTGAACTCTCCTCTATCTGCTGTAATATCCCAGAACTGATTAAATCTATACTTCTGCTCTTCTTTAGAATAAAGTATCTGTATATCACTACCACCTATAATAGGATATGTAATCATAGATAACGGGTCTTCTTTTGGATGTGGTATTAAAGTAAGTAAACCAGATACCTGCTCAGAGTTGTATATAATAGACTTGTCAAAGTTAAAGTCTAAATCATGCCATCTGTCATCACCGCAGCCGTTTATAAGATCTCCTTTGTATACATATGTTTCAAGCTGGTATTCTAAACTTCTGACAGTTGTTACCATTTGCCCGGTATTTTCTACCAACTCAACTTCCCAAGGATAATCTACATCATAATAGTTTGCAAACAAGTCACATCTGTAATTATGTCTCCATATAGAACCACGTTCAAAACTAGGTGGTACTTGCAATAGGGCTTGATAGTCACATTGTATTAAACCTGGAGGAATAACATTAACACCTGTTGTTGTATAAACATTTAAATTGTCACAATCTCCAGTTTGTGTAACTGTAGCATTTGGAATAGGAGATGGTGGACAACCACAATCTATTTTTCTACATATAGCATCATATGTTTCTGTAGTTACAATTGTGCCACCACCGCCTGTTGTGTCATCGCATGGATAAGTACCGCATGGATTTTCTACTATATTTAATTGATTGAAATTTATATTTGGAGGAAACTGCAATGAGTTATTTCTAGCACATTCTATAAATAATGCCTCACTACCAATAAACTGTCTTGTTATTTGCTGTCCATCATTACATCTTTCAAAAGTAACTGTAAAGCCAGGAATACCTTGATTTCCTGAAGCATTTGGGTCTGTTATAGTAAATTCAGAACATCCACAGCAAGTATATGTACCGCAAGGTTCACCAATAGGTTTATAAAAATCAAATATATTTATTCCTCCTGGCCCATTTATTGTTATTTGCTCTTCTCTAACGCATCCTAAATCATCAGGAAATAAACCAGTAGAAGAATTTCTTTGATAATTAATTACTGTACCATCACATTGAACAACATTTATTTCTGTAACCGTGGTAGGCAGTAAAACAGAACTTAGAAAAATATAATTATAGCAATTACATTGCTCTGCGTTTGTATTTCCTGTTCCACCACCTGTTCCACTACCTGTTGTTGTACTAACTATAGTTGTGCAATCACCTGTATTTTGATTCCATATTACAGGTGTGCTATTTACATCTGGATAAACAAGCGTATATCCATCTGGGCATGAACATGAAGGTTCAGCGCAAGCAGAATCTACAACTTGATTAACTACCGTAGAAACTGTTGATTGATTAGGTGTTATACTAAACGTATATGCAGACTGCCAACAATTTACAGCATAAGCTGCACTACTAGCAGCAATAGATCCAGAAGCAGTGGTTATTATACTATATGCAAATTGATTAGCAGGTCCTTGAGGTGTAATTTGTGCTTGACTAGAACATGGCAAACCCGTTAATGAATTTATTGGATTATAATAACTACCATCTGGTGTTAATAAAGAAGATTGGAAATTTACAACTGTTGATGGACCTACTCCACAAAATGGCAAAGGATCTACAGCATCATTCACATTGATTAATATTTGTCTAAAACCATTAGTTTGAAAGTTTGTTGGTAAATCAGAATTTGCTTTATCATTTAATATATTTTCTGCAGCTTGCATTCCCGCAATAGCATTTGTGCCACCACTTTGCCAATTTTGTATTAACCAATTATCTATTATAGTTGATAAATTTGTAGTGTTATTGGTCATTGTATTTCCATTTGGAAATGTAAAAGATAATTGCACACTTAAACTATATAATCCAAAGCCTATTTGTATAACGCCATTATTCATACCTTGAACGATATCTGGATTATTTATAAAATTCCAAACAAACATTCTTTCTGATTCTTCAATATTAGTAGGTCCACCAGATTGCAATACAAGCGACATAGGTCTTTTAGGTGTGTATATTGGTGGACCATCTGTAGAACTAGAGGTATCAACTGTTATTACAATATCTAAAGGACATCCTTCACTATAAATAATGTCTGCATCTCTCTCATCTATATCTACAAAACCTGGTGCACTTTCTGTAATCAACTTTTCACAAACACCTGTATCATTATTTAATACATAACCGGGAGGGCATTGAGGTTTGTTAGATGTAAACGTCTTAGTTGTTAAGAAATGATTTACACTAGGTAGTGATAATTCAGGATGCCAGTCATGAAAAGATATCCAGCCTTTAATCTTTGGATCATATGATACTGTCCATGATGCATTATCAAAATAAAAAGGATCTCCTAATTTTATAGGAAAGCTTGATACATCATTTGTAAATCTAAACTGACATTCATTAATATCAAATATAACATTGTCTTTGAAGTCATCTTTAACACTATAATCCTTCTTCATAAAGTATACAATATCATCATTGATATCATATACAGCTTGGCAGCCAATACCTACAACCGGGTTGTCTTCTAGCTCTGTTCCTTCAAGCTCTGGATATTGTCTTAGTAATATAGATGGCAGATATTTGTTAAACCACCACTTCATACCCTGATCAGAAATAGCTTGTAACTTGCCAGTATATTGGAATATCTTTCCTTGTGCTTGTGATATAAAGAATACACCCATAGGAGTATTGATAACACTTCTAGCACTTTCACATGACGCATACTCATTAGCAAGGTCAGAGTTAGTTATATTCTGTGGTTCTCGAGCAAACAAACCACCGTCACCTAAAATAACTTTAGTTCCTAGGTCAGTTTGTAATTGGTCTACACCCATAAACATCTTAGGTGATGCATAAGGGAAAAACATCAAAGCACCAGTCTGATTGACAGGTTTAATTACACTAACCTTATTCTTAAAGTCCTTATAGTTGTTAGGTAGGAAGACTCTCCAGAAATCTTTCTTAGCTTCTTCTTGTGCTCTTAGAGAATATATAAGTCTCTTAGGATAAAATGTAAAACATGTCTCTGCTATTTGCGGATCATAGTCTCTTGGTTGTATTACACCAAAGCTTGTAAGGTTAGTTATAAACCTACTAGCACTTAATGAATAATCATACAGATAAAAGTTATCTTCTTTCTGTATTTTAGCATCAAAAAGTGTATTTATGTCTGTAAACAAATATGGATCATAATGTCTTCTTTCTGGTGCTTCTTTCCAATCTCTTTGTGCCATGTTTAATTCTGACTCAACAAAGAAATCTTGAACACCATTTATGTGTGTATATACATATCCATTTGTTACAGAAAATAAAGATTGACCTGCAGTTAAACCCCCTAAACCACCAAAAGCAAAACTTAATGCTGATGATATTGGCTGTTCAAATGCTGGAACATCAACGGCATATAAATCAGATGGTAATATAGAAAAATAATCATCTGGATCACCTTGAATTACAGAAGCAAACTGTGTAAATATATTAAAGATTTTTGTAAAGTCATATCTTTCTGTATTCATCCAATACCTTGGATAAGGTATATTTGTATACTTTAAATAATCATATACAAATCCATCAGGCTGACCATAAAGAAAGTCAGTAAAAATAGGCATTGTAGTTTTTTCTGTATATCTATTGATATACACATCACCTGTAAAAAACGCTTCTGATTCAAAAGGAAAATACAAAGGCTCATTTTGATCAATAGTTTGCACACAACCTCTCATCGGTGTTTGCTTTATACCTTCTAATTGACCATATTGATTATCTATTTTAAACTTTAATGCACCATACAGAGAACAAATTGGACGTTTGAACTTTCTGTTTCTATAACTATTTTTTCCTCTAAATATATCATCTAAACCTTCAAATTCTAATTGCCCTAAATTATATCTTGATAAATCTTCATTGTCTCTTGGATCATCTGGAAATGATTTATCTGTATTAATTGCAATTGTGTCTGTCCTAAACAGATTGTTTATTTTATATAGCTGATTACTAGCTTCTCCAAAAATATTAAATGAGCTTCCTATATAGTTAGAAGCTATATTTTCACTTCTAAATTGTAAACCATCTAATCTTGCTAAGTCTGTATAATAACCATGAGAATTATGCTTTAATGCATAGTCTTGATATGACATTAAATTATAAAACAAATCTATAAGTACATTAGCTCCCTCTGAAGTGTACACCATAAATCCAGGTATAGACATTGCAGCTCTTATTATAGTAGGAAGAGATTTAAAATTTGTACCTTCATATTGTATTTCTGTGCCGCTACCTTCTGTTCCACCTGTTAAAGAAATTGTAGTTGCATTTTCTGTGTTTTTAAGTTCTGACTGAATTTCTGTAGTTATACCACCATCTACTATTTGAGTAAAATCAGTAAATCCTTGTAAAATTTGATTAAATAATATGTCAGAAGAAGTTTGTGCTGTATCAACACCTACAAAAGCTGCTGCGCCAGGAGAGGGTATAGAGCCAGGCTGTGAAAGTCTTCTACCACTACCAGGGTTTAAAATTAATTGTGTTCCAGACAAATATATAGCTTGACCTGTATATGTATTTTCTGCATAGTCATGATTATGATGTACAAATTTTACAGGTAGATTATTGTTATTTTTCTTCCCTTTAAATTGTGTGAATGCATATCCCATACCTAATAAAGCAGCATATATAATAGGATAGTTTAACAAAAGTTTTTGTCCAGGATGTTCTTCTGACTTTCTAAAATATCCTATAGACTCTCCTTTGTATTTACCATAAAATCTTGTTTCATATGCATTCAAATATGGTTTTCTAAATGGTAGTTCAGGCGTGTGAAAAGTAAATACATCTCTACTAACTCCTGATAAAGGAGGTGCATCTACAATAGATTTTGTGTAAACTTGTAAATCTTCTGTCCTTTTCCCTGTTATACCACCACCTGTATGAAAAAATACATCATCTCTTAAATCATTGTATGGATAGTTTGGATATAACCCCTGTAATTGTGATGTATTAATACTATCTTCATCATCTTGCAAGGTATATTCTCTCATATTTTTAAATATACCTTTAGCCATAATTGACTTAGCACCTTCTCTTGATCCTCTTAAAATTTCATAACCTACAATATTAGGTATTACAGTACCATCGTTAAACAATGGCCTTTTAATGTTTAGAAACTTTACACCTAATATTCTGATAAACTGACCATCTGTTGTAGAAAGTTTCAATGCATTATTCACTTCTTCTGTAGGCATCTTATGATGTCTTATATATTCACCGCATAGATCATGTTCTGGTGATATACTATCCCATATAGGATTAGAGCTTGCATTATATATTTCAGGTTTTGTAGCAGGATATCTTTCTGTAGATTGCCAATATGCCATATCACCTTCTGCAATAATAAATCCACCATCTCCTATAGGAATATTTAATGGTGGATCAACGGAAGCTGTGTTAAATACTTGCCAGTTTTGCTCATCTGTATTTAAGCTGTTTGTGCTATTATTTACATCTAACTCACTACCACTTACAGGTATTCCATTTGCTACATATCCATTTGTCCTTGGTGCTCTACCAGGTATATGATATGAAGCAGATCTTTCACCTGTGTTATAAATCCATCTTATAAAAAAAGCATATTGCTCATCTCTCATAAAACTGGTTTTATAACCACCTTTATAGTAATAGTCTGCAGGATATTGAGCAACCTGCCATTTAGTTTGTATTTGATTAGCCAGAGGCTGATAGTTAAAGTCAAATTGTTCTGTTGGTCCTTGCCTTATAAGATAATCATTAACAACATACATTGATTCTGATTTCTCATAGGCTGGTCTTCTACCAAACAGTTGCTCCAAAGGAATACTAACTAAAGCAGGATCTATAAAGTCTACGGATACACTATTTTGTTCAGTGCTATATATTCCAATTCTTTTAGCTACTACCTGCTCTTTTGCATTTGATAATATTACTAATTCATAAAACTCAAATGACTGATCTAAATCAGAAAGCTTTAAATTTAATGAGCTTCCAACATCATCATGTACAAAAAGACTTTGGATATTAGATATACCAATATAATCTGTTACTACCTGTTCATTTACAACATAAGCAATATATGCTTGATAACTACCATTTCTTATTAGTCCACCATCAATGTCTCTTGTTAGTTCTAAACAAGGTGTTTGTACCAATGGTGCTAATCTTATTTTTTCACAATCTAATTGATCTGTATCTTGAAAAGTTACACAAGGCTCACCGTTAATATCAGGACCTGTAAGTTGAATTTGAACATATGGTATATCATCAACATTTAATGTTCTTGATGGATTTAAATTATCATCCCAATATACTTGCCAGGTGCAATCATAGTTTTCTTTTGATGCGCCTGTGATTAAGTACTTTCTATTGAAGTTAAGACATGGATCATTTACTATAGTTGTATACTCACATTTGCTATCATCTAACATCCCTATTTCAGAAGATATATCATCTGTGGAATATATATACCACATGTCACCTTCTTTATGAATAGCCCCTATTACAGGGTAGGGTATATCAGAACATTTTAAATTTGCAGGCTCATTGCCTAATGTTCCAGCATCACCATCAGCTGAATTATTATATGCATTAATTGCATGAAACCAAGATTCTTTAGGTACAAAAGATGCATTTAAATCTTTATTCATACCCTTTATAAAAGTATTGGTAACATTAGTAGATGTGACGTTACCTTTATTTTTTTTCTTTTTAGCCATGATTATTTATTATAACCTTGAGATGGATAGCTCTTAAACATGTTGTAATAATTGTGATATTGTGCTTTTCTATTTACTCTCCACATTTCATAAAGCTCTCTAAAGTCTGGTGTATTTACAAAAGACAATGCATTGTTTCTAGCGGCTCTCAACCTTTGTTCTATAAGATTAAGTTTATTGCCTACATTTTCTCCAGCAAATAACATGTTCTCTAAGATACGCTGTTTTAAAGCATATTCATAATATTCATTACAGTATGGATGGTCTAATACTAATAGATTACCTTCCTTATCTTCTAATGCACCTTGATAACTAAAATAAACTTTACCCTGATGAAAAGATGTAAGCATAAAACCATCTTTGATTTCTGCAATATCTGAACACTGTTCATTTATATTAGGGCAATCGCATACATGCTTGTTTACATTTTTAATCCTCAATGGCATAAAAACAGAAAAAGTTCTATATGTTCCAGGTCTAATCTTTTGTACCAGCTGATGCTGTTTTGTATCATTACATGTTTGTATAACGCATACATCTCTACATTCTGGGTCATCACAAGGCCCTGACTCCCCCGGTGCAGGAACATATGGTACATCATTAAAAGTTTCTATGTGCGTACCTGATGGCGGTCTGTCTACAATTGTATAATCACCACATCTGAAAGCATAGTTAAGATATGCAAAATCATATGGCAACTTAGCCTTGCCATGCTCTATATCTAAAACTGCTTCTTTTGTTCTGTGTATTCTTAATCCTAAATCATAGTTAACTCTTGTAGCTACTTTAATTAATTGAGCTGGGTCAACCATTCCTTCTAAAGTATAAGATGCAAAGTCTATAGATACATCTTCATACAGCTGTTCAAATGTTCTGTATTTATGTGAAACACTCATTATCTATGTGGATTTAATTTATTATCAGAATCTTCCATTGGTACTTTTAATGTGTTAAACATTACATTAAGTATTTGACTTTCTATTTCTGCTAACAAAAAGTCTGGAATTTTTAACTCTTGCTCATATCTAGGAACACAAGCATCTTCATCTCCTTCACAAAGCCATGCAGAAATATCATCATCAAATACAGCCTCTACTCTTACAGCATCCCACTCTAAATCCGGGAAATACAAGTAGTTATTAAGAAACCAATAATACTTTTTCTTGTTATATCTAAAAGATGTTGTTTTAGTAATTGATGTATATGTACCTGGTTGTGTTGGTTGTAATTCTATTGATGAATCTATTGAACTTACTGTTCTTATTAACGGCCCCCAATATCCTTCTATCATATCGGGAAGCTTATCTTTTGTTCTCTTTATTGTGCATCCAGTTTTTATACCAGTGCATTGTGCTTCTACTTTGTCTATTTCTATTAACTCTACATAAGGCAAAAAATTCCAAATAGAATTAAACTTCATAAGTTTATTAGCAAAGTCTTGCCTCCTCATTAGAAACTTAGCATATTTTGTAATAAGACTGTATATATACCTGTCTGTAACAAATGCATCTTGGACCTCAGCTTTAACCTGACCCCTTATTCTTGATATGACTTCATTTATTGTGACCATGATCTAAAATTCAAATTCATTATAATTTTTAAAAAACTCCTGACATTTATCATCTTGCTTATAGTACAAATGAGAAATCTTTTGTTTTTCATTCATAAACATATATTTATTCCAATTGTCAGGGTAAACTTTAGCAACAGATCTTTTAAAATCTCTATGTGCTTGAAACCTCCAAAGATCTCTATTTCTAAATTTATATTTTGTAGAATAATTAGTGTAGAATATTTTAGCAATATTGCCGTCAGTTTCCCAGTTATGGTTTTGCAATACCTTGCCATATTTTTTTGACTTAAAATAATCTACATTTACTTTTTTGGTAGGTTTGCAAGATCCAATAAATATATAACCTAAAGAGTTTGGCAACTCAACACCATCTCTATTTTCTATGATGCCATTCCATATTTTGCGGTTAAACATTTTTATTATTTTTCTAAGTGTTGAATTTTCAACATTAGCATACATTGGATATTTCTCTTTGAATCTTTTATACGTGTCTATGTTCAATAGAGTTTTTATTTTTTCTCTATATCTTGGTGCATTTAAATCTGGCTTTTTAAAGTTATTGATCATAGATTTTATTTATAATGTACAAAAATTATACAAATTTATGAAATTTTAATACAAAAAGGAGTCCTGTAAACAAGACTCCTCCGTAAATGATAGGTAAACCAACAAACTATCAAATCTTATGCTAATGTATCAAATATTATTGTGACACTAGTACATGTAGCAGCACCTGCATCAGTAGATACTACTCTTACTTTGTAATTACTTGCTGCAGTTAATGTTGTTAGTTGATAACTTAAAGTTGTATTTGGTAGTCCTGTTGTAGCTGTGAGCCAAGGTAAACCTACAGTTGTATCATAGTATTCCACAGCTAAAGTTTGTGTATCTGTTGATACATTATTCCATTGTATAGTTGCGGAAGTACTTGTTATGTTTGTAGCAAATAAATTATATGGTGCATGATGCAAATCATTTGATGTACATGCACCAACACCTTGACTTAACATCAAAGCAAATTTTTGTATAATTGAATCAAGCCTTTCTCCTGTTTCAATTTGTATTAAACTGCTAGGATTGCCTACCTCAAATGTAGATCCACAATAACTCACACACTCTGCACACTGAATATCTGCACATCTTTCTGATCCTACACTACAGTCAGAATATGTACATGGTGTAGTAAGTGATGAATCATTACATCCACAATTTTTACTAGGTTTACATTTATTACAATTACATGCCATTTTTTATATTGTTTTAAGGTGTACAAGTTGTACAATCTGCGTGAGTTGAAACAACTGTTATTGAAGAAATATCTAAACCAACTACTTGCTGGCTAATAACAGTAATACATCTATCTTGACCGGTTAACCAGTCATCAGAACCACCTGGTAAGAAGTCCGGACCTGTATTTGTTAATTTGTAAACATTACCGGGAATGACTGCGCCAGTAACACCAAACTCTACATCATAGAAGTAACCTGAAGTACAATCTTGTACTCTAAATTGTGTTGATGAAACTTCACAACCAGCTACAACACCCCCTACATTAGAATATGTAAATGATGCTACACCTAAACCATAACCAATCACATGAAAATACTGAACTAAACCAGTTGAATTATCAATTGCTGCAACTTCATATGTAGTATTTACTACAGGATATGGTGCACCTCCAGTATACTCAATAAGTTCTGTTAAGCCAGTATCACATTTAATTACTTTGATAAGCAATGTACCTGTTGGTGATGCGGGATATGACCCAGTAGAATCTTGTGCCGCTAAAGATATTTGATTTATAAACTGTTCATCATTACCTGCTGCTATGTCAGTTATAGTATTTGTTTTAAGTAGGTTGTCTACGTACATGACGTATCCATAATCATATAAAGGAACTAAGATGTTACCACCTGTTGTTAATGCACCTTGATATGGATTTGTGGCAGATGGTACTAAACCTTGCAGTAAATATCCTGTAATATCTACAGCTGTTTGAATACCATATTCATTTGGAGGAATCATTTCTCCAACATATGCAGCGGTTGATTGCAATATACTAGCCGCATCAGCAGTAGCAGAAAACTGTACAGTTAATGGATAATATACAGCACTAAAACCATCAGGATATTGTGGATTAACAATTCCTAAACCAGTAGCCCAAGTAGATGTATTTGTTCCATTTACAGCATCATATAATGCATCAAAGTCTTCTTGGTATTCTGTTCTTGGCTGTGCTGTTAAACCAGAACCAAATCCTGAAGCCAAAGAAGCATCGTGATATTCTGCATTAGAGTCATTGCTAAAACTTAGAATAAACACACTATTTTTATAGATAGGTGCGCCACCAGTCCAAGATGTTGGCAACACTTGTAAAGCTGTCCATGCTGGGTCAGCACTTAAATTAGCACTTACACCATCATCAACAATTGCTTTCTGATACCCTAACCAACGTTTACTTGTAGTAGGTATAAAATACAAAGTTCCCGTAAAACCCCAGTCAATAAACCATTGGGTTGTCACTATAAGTAAACCTGCTTTTATATCTGCACCTTCCGCTGGTGTGTAAGAGTTAGTATCTATAAATGCAAATACAGCCTGATTTTGATAATTAAGTTTCACTTTATCAGGTATAATTTGTATTTGTATTGTAGCAGTTAAACTTTCACAATCTCCAATTACTTGAGGAATTATTTCTGCTGTAAATGTATCCGCATAACTATTTGATGAAGATATATGTGTATATGTAAACTGATTACTACCCGTAGAGGCTTGTGTAAGTGTACCATTTGTAGTTGGCTGACTTACATTTATTGTAGGTATTCCATTGCCTAAAACATAAGGCAATGAAAAACTTACAGAATTACCCTCTTGGCAGAATAGTCTAATAGAATCAGTGAGTAAAAACGCAGGACATGAACAACATTCTACAATTGTTGTAACACCTGAAGCTTGGGTCCATCCAGCATAAATGTAAATAGTTACACCTGCTCTTACATATTGTTTTATGAAAAACCAGTAGGAATCTACACCTCCAGTAAATACATTATAGTTAGTGCCTTCACATTCTAAAAATTGCTGTGCTACTTGAACACCTGCAGGACATGCACTTGATATTGAATCATACTGACAATCACTTGGGCTTTGTATAAACTGCCATTGATCAGTTATAAAGTCATATCTAATAATTACATATTGACTTGTTGTAGAAGCACAGTTAGTAATGAGTCTTATGTAAAGAACTCCTGAAGTTACCCCTGTAGAATACACTAGCCCTGCACCAGGGGTAACTGAATTTGGTAGTAAATAGCTAATGCCATCAATACTATAATCAATAGTTACACTTAAACCTGGAGAAGTACCATATGCTAAATCATATGTTACATCACCTGTAAGTTCATTAATAGAGTAGTTGCTAAAAATAGGTGCATAACAAGTGGGTACTGCGGGTGTTCCTACAACAATACTTTTACTATCCGGATTGTAATAATACTCAGTTTCTATTGCCCCGCTAAATGTGTATCCTAAATAAATATCATTAGAACCTGCAGTTCCTGTAAGGGTTACAATTTCATTGTTACAAATAATACCACTTGTTTGAAATGCTACAGGTGTACATACTTTAGGAACGCCATTACTTGTTATTGTTACAACAATGTTATAATTAGTACCTGAAGCTAAAGATGAAAAAGTTTCTGTAATTGTAAACCCAGGAGAGTTTAAAGTTGTTGTGCCTGCTATTGCTGATGTTGATGCGTCAACTATATCAATTTTATAAGACACGCCTGTACCTAAAACATTTGTAAATGTTACTGTAACTTCTGATTCTGTTATGGCTGAAGCTGCAATATTTGTTGGGCATAATGTTTCTAAAGGAATAATTATGCTTTGCTTTTCTTGGCATTGATTAGTGCCATCTGTACCACAAAAATCAACTTGTACAGTAATTGAGTTGTTTACATTCAAAGTTGATAAATTGATATTTGCACCAGTTGGCTCATTTTGCAATGAAGCAATATTTACACCTTGATTTATCTCATTACCTAGAGAGTCTATAATTTTAACATTTGTAGATCCTCCGCAGTCAGAATATGATGCTGGCCATGATGTTGATGTAAAGTTCAAATTTAGTGTAACAGGAACACCAGAACCATCTGAAATAATGTTATATGTAAATCCATTTGTTAAGCCAGAACATCCTGTATCAATAAAATTATCCTGTATATCTTTAAGTGCAGAATATAAATCATTTAAAACAATCCACTGATCTTTATGCGATTGAGATAAGTTAGCAGGTGCATTTACCCATGCTGATAAAGAACCAAAAGTTCCAGGACCTGATAATCTTTCTGTTGTTCCAAATATTCCTTGTAAAGCTATTGAGTTATAAATGTCTTGTGGCGTACCTACACTTGTTTTAAATGTGCAATAATCTTTTTCTATTGCTAAAAGAAGTGTAGAAACCAAAACTGTATCACCTGGAAATAAACAACTAGATACAACTTCAGTAATTACATCCTTTTGGGGTTTACATGGTAAGACACAATTTTCAAGTATACCTATTCTTGTTTCAAAGTTTTCTATAGCTCCATTAATTAAAACTATGCTATTTTGTATACCACAAATTTCATTGGCTAAGTAAACTACAAATTCATTGATAGGAAGCTCAGTAACGGGATTGCCAAATTCATCATTGTAATATAAACATTCAGGTAATAAAAGATTACCATCAGCAGCTACCCTTCTTTCTGAAACATTAAGATTATTTGTAGTTCCTGTAGATGACTCACATGCTTGTGTTATAATTGCATTTAAAACATCAACCAATGGTGTAGATGCATCTATACCTGGTATACAATTAGGATTTAAACCTGTTAAATCAGGGTTACATTCACATGTTGCATCTATTAAGGCACAAAGTTCTGTAGCTAACTTACCAACTACATCACTTACTGTATCTCCATTACATAGATTTATACACTCTATATCTGGACCTTGCCATATCACACAATTAGATGATATTGGTGTACAAGGTAGATTTTTTCCGTTATTTGTAGGTAACATATATATTTTATTTATTCTATGGTGTTATTAAATCAGGTAAAGACCAATCTGATGAAGATAAAAATACAATAATTTCTTCATATGTATATTCTATATACTTCTGTAATTCAGGATAATTGTTTGTATCACCAGTTGGTAACTTAATTACCGCCCATAAACCATCATATCTTTTTCTAATTAATGATCCCTCTACTGCATAATTGATAATAGCATCAATGTCAGGATCAGCAACTTCTACAGCAAAATATCTATTTTGTACGGCCATAATTATTCAGGACATATGTTTAGTAAATCAATTTGTTCCATAGCTGTGTTAGACACAAAATTCACAGATTGTGATGATTCAGGAACATTAAAGTCAACACCGTTCCATACAGAGTTGTACATTTGTAAATCCATTTTCACATTAGCACTTTGCACTGGTGTAGTCAATCTCACACCGCTATTATACTCATTTGTAATATCTGTAGGTGAAAGTGCTATATTCCAACCCCTTAAAGAATGTGCTACAAACTGAGAATAAATGGCTCTTAATTCAGGATTAGGTGGTATTATACTAGCAACTCTATATCTAGTATTTAAACCTTGAACAGAAGCAGTTAAAGTATTTCTATATACTATATTACTTATTAATGTGCCATTTACATATGTCAATGTATTATTTGCATCAACACCGTCTGTTGTAATAGTAACATTATACCACTGACCTGTAACAAAAGGAAAAGGAGCTAAAGTAATAATAGAATTGGTTTGCCCTCCATCTGATAGCTGATACCAAATGCTTGAATTATTTAAAACACCAAATATAATACCCGTGCCTGAAGTAAAATCATACTTAGAAAGAAACACTACTTCTTTTATAACAGAAGCAGGCTGTGTCCATTGAATCCAAAATGATAAAGAATGGCTATTATTATAATCTATGAAATTATAAATTGCAGGATTTAAAGTTGTGTCAAATGAAATGTCTTCATCTACACCATCAAACTCTAAACTTCTACATTGTTCAACAGGAATTACAGGAGTATTGTCAGGTGGCGTTGGTGTTGGCTCAACAGGTGGGTTATCACAATCAACTATTGTAATATCTAAGCCTTCTGTAGGCTCAAGAGCATCATCATATTCTTTCTGGTCTTGGTAATCACAAAGATATTTTTTCCACTTTATTTCTTCAATGTCAGCATCACAACAAGGAGTTAATCCAAATCTTTTAGATTGAAAATCTTTATAGACTAAATTTGCAAATCTTTGTTCTGTTTGAATTTTCTTTTCTAAGCTAAACATTATCTCACTTGTTTATTTGCTCTATTTATAAGTTGTGTGAGAGAATCATACCTCTTCACTACTTTTTTTTTTGATTGTTAGACTTTGTAAGACATGATTTATGTACTGTCTGACCTTGATTATTTCTTGTTTTTTGACAACCGCAGGTTATTGGTCTACCACAATGACTGCAGTTTATATACTTTGACATAGTTGTTGGTTTTTATATGCAAGTACCATATGTGCAAGATATCTTATGCAATCTTTTATATGCATAGTTATAGATATCCATGCCCTTACCAGGGCTGCCACAATATTCAACATTTGATATTGCAGCATCAATCAATAGCTTAATATATTCAAGCTCATTAAACAAGTCTTTTCTCTCGCTATGTGGCTCACAGTCATTAACATTTAAGTCACATAAAACTTGATAGTAAAGATTTGTAATGTTAGTTACACGCAAATGATTATACTCTACGTATACCTTATCATTTGGAGCAACACTATACCTTAATACATATACACCATCTGGAATAGATCCTAATGTATTACCACAATCATCCAACTGTAGATTTAGATTGCATGCTGTTATATTAATGGAAAATCCCTTTTGTAAATTAAACAAAATGGGAGAGTTAAACCCCGGAGGAGTAATTAACAATTCAGGACAGTCTACAGGAAGGTTGTCAGTATATACACTATTATCTGTAATGGTCATAAGACCACAGTTAGTATTTAATGGTACTTCAAGACTTAAAATATGTTTTTCTGCCATAACTAAATAGAAAAAGAAAAGGTAAGAAAATTCCTACCTTTTCTAATTAGTTTTATAATTGATCTACATCAGGAACAAATGCAACAGGATTACCAAATGGTGTGCCGCATACAGTTTCTAATTGAGCAAACAAATCATCCATTGCATCCAAAACCACTGTGTTTTCAGCACCGGTTCCATCTAAACAAGGAACAAAAAACTGATAAACATATTGGTCATTGTCGAATGTACCCGTTGGATTATTTAGCCTTGGAATGCTATGTTGAATGTAATATACTTTATAAAGTGCATTTCTTTGAACTGCAGCTTTAATAGCATCAAAACCTTCAATTTCTCTAATTCTAACTGAATCAGAAGCTCCCTGGTGGTAAGGACTCTGTAGATATCTTTCGTGTAACAAAATATGTCTTAACACAGTCTCACCATGAGTTTGTGCCATAACACCTTCAGTTCTTGTTGTAGAACCACACTCATTACAAGGATCACCCGTCTCATCTAAGATAGATGCATATAATTGAACAGGCTCCATTTCATAATGATCTCTAGTATCAAAAGAACAATCACCAAATTGTGTATCTACATAAGAACCTTCTAAGGTCAAAGCAGCAGTTACTTGGTCAGTTACAGGATCTGTAGAAGGTGTATATGTTCCATCAAGAACTTGTTCAATAGAGTATACAGTAGGAGTACCACCTACAGTAACAGTTATACCAGCAGCAGCTAAAGTTGCAATATCAAATGTAACATCCTCAGCAGGAGAAGCACCACCTAAAGCAGTTCCTAACACTGTAAGAGTTTCACCAACAACATATCCAGTAGCAGCACCAGCAGCAAAATCAAAAGCAACGCTTTCAATAGTTCCAGCTGCATTGATAACAACAGTTACAGTTGCTCCTGTACCAGCACCCGAAGAAGAAGTGGCAACAGCACTAAATGTTGTACTAGGAGTATATGCAGTAGCAGTTCCAGAAATATTTTCTAAAGTTCCTGGCACACCTGCACCTTGCCCTTCTCTAACAAATGGTGTAATAATAGGATCTTCTAAAAGCATTGCGGCAGCTTTAGCAAGTGCTACAGCAGGATCAAGAAACTCTTGTCCATCTACACAACAAATACCAGGTAGGTTGTTGTTGAGTGCAGCAGATCCAGAGCTATCACCAATTGCATATGCATTGTGGTTTAAGAAACGTAGTGCTGGAGAACCTTTAACATCTACACGTAAGTAGAAAAGATCACCACAAGGAGCGCATGTTTCATCAACATTAATAGTAACAGTTGATGCTTGTGCATCTTGACATACAGAAGACCATAGTCTAGTTACATATCTTGGATTAATACCTTTAGTTTTTACAGATTCTTGATATCCACCATGAGTACCAATTTTGTCATTAGGCATATAGCTTCCCTGTGCAATATAAAAGAGATTATTTGCAGGAGTAGTTGACAATGCAGCAGGGTTTTGTCCTACCCATGAGCCATCTACAACGCCTAATTGACCTTCTGTTAAATCTGAAGTTGTTTGACCTGTTAAATTTACAACAGAATCAACCAAAAAGCTTTTACAAAAAGCGTGATTAAAATAAGCCATTTTAAAAAAATTTTAGAAATAAATAATAAATAATATAATTCTTTTTTCCATTAACTCAAAAATATAAGTTTATATTTTGCTGAATTAATAGAATCTTTAACCAAATCTAATTGATTAACAATTTCTGAATGCGGCATTATACTTTGTAGTTCAGTGACAGCTTCAGATATATGTCTCATATATTGAACTGCCTCTTCTACATTTTTTAAGTATGTTGGCATTTTTACATTGCAATCTAATAAAACTTCGCATGCTCCTTGATAACCTTCAGCAATGTCATCTGCTAATTTAGGTAGAGACTCATATAAGTCACCAAGAGCTTTATGTTGAGCATATGAACCAGGACCATTAACATGTAAATGCAATTTGTGGAAGCTTGTTGCAGCATTCATCAATTCTTGCACTAACAGTGATGTCATTTCATCTACTCTACCTCTTCTTTTAAGAGGTTGTTTACCTTGTTTTTTTAATGTTCTTTCCATTAATTATTTCTTTCAGCTGCTTGTTGCTCTCTTTGCATTTGTATCATATTCTCTATATCTCCTGCAATTAAAGCTGCTGTCTCATCAATTATAAGTTCAACAATATCATCTTTAAACTCACAATTAACTTCATTAGCAGAAATTGTAGCAGTATAAGGATTAAGAACTCCAGCAAATTCTACAAGCCTAGGTTTTCTATAATATGTAAGAACTGGTTCTACTACCGTGAAATCTCTTCTGTATATTCTTATGGCATTTCCTATAAGAGTACAAAAGGTTTCACCCCATTCAAAATCAGGTCTTTTCAATTCATCTCTATAAATCAACTCTACATTAGCTTCTTCAGCAAGATAAACAGTCATAGATCTTGGATCGGCACAGCAATCATTAGTGGCTTTTATGCTTACCCTTTTGTACTCAAGATATGTATCAACAGGAAAATTGTCTGTTTCAAAATATCTGTCTGTCTCTGTACCTGTAAGTTCAAGCTCCTCTAATAAAATTTGCAAGTCATCAACTCTTCTTTTAGACATTTCATCACCCTCTTTATAGATGTTGTTGCCGTGTAGTTGTCTTCTTACCCATTCTATTTGAGACTTATTAAAAGCTTCTAATATTTGCCAGTTTTCTATGTTGTCAAAATCATTACTTGACAATTTATTTAAACGCTGTTTAAGCTTTATACGTAAAGTTTCATTTAGCATTTTATACTATTTATGCATTCCAATAATGTTCAACTTTGCTTTTTATATGAGCTAAAGTATCTTCATTTTCTGGATTTTTTAGAAATGCCACAACCTCTGAAGGACTTTTACCTAACCTAACAGATGTGTCAAGTGTTTCAATCCATCCAGATTGTTTTCTTGTAATAAACCTGTAATACAAAGCATCTTTAACTAATGCAGATATTTTAAGATCTTTCATTGTCATTTTTGCTGTTTTTAAGAACAACTCAGCTGCTTTCTTTTTGTTTCTTTCAGTACCTTCACCATTAATATACATATCCATGTTTTCATAGATAATATCATTAGGTGTACTTTTTGTGTATTGTGTGCTTTCAACATCAACACATTTTGCTACATACATAAGTTTTGTAGCATTTTTGTCATACATGTTTTGTAGCTGTACCAAAGCACGGTTTCTAATCTTAGAATACTCCGTTCTTGTACTAATTGTTTCCTCTAACTGATCTAAATAAAATTTAAATTTATTGTTAGAAGATTTAGCTTGCTTTAAAGATTTAGCTACAATTGAAAAACCACCTGCATTAATTGCATGTAACTTAATCAAATCATAAGGATCTTTTACAGGGTCAAGATATACAGGATCATTTCCACATCTGATTTCTATGCGTGACCAGAATTTATCATTGTTAGGACTTAAGAGTGTAACCTTATTCCAGAAATCTTTATCATTAGGATCAACAACATTAGCTGCTAATTCTTTTTCAAGCTGTGAAACAACACTTCTAATTTCTTTAATTTTGATCTCTTTTTCTCCCGGAGGCAAAAGTTTTACATCAGGAGCAAATTCATTTAAACCTGTGACAAATCTTTTAACACCGTTAAGTTCTAAACATGCAAGTGTCTCTTGATGCCAAACACCATCATGCAATGCCATGCCGTAGTTTTGTAAACCCATGTTATCCTTACTAGGATTAAAGTATGGTCTAATTGCTATTGATGTATTTTTACCCTGTTGGTACTTTTCTACAATTGTGTAATCGCTCATTTCTAGTTGGTTTTTTGTTTTTATTAAATTACTACTGCAAGAAAACCTTCACCAGCTACATTGCCAGTGTTTACAAATAAATCACCTGCTACAAGACCGCCTGCTAAAGCGGCTGCATTATCAGCAAATTGCAGGAGTTCTTTACCTGCACCCTTGGAAGCAACAAGTTTAGCTACAGATGAGTTGGTAAGTTGTGTTACTTTTGTAAATGGAGCTTCTTTATAAATAGCCATGATATTTTACTTTTAAAATGAAAAAATAGGGGGAGGAATAGCAGCTTGTAACCGGTATATACCTCACCCCTAAGATAGATAATTAGAATGAGCCTCCTGTAATTGGGTTTCTCATTACAATTTTAAGAACCTTGGTAGGATCTTTAACCCAAATTGCCGGCATTGTTTGCGTCATAAATACACGGTATCCGTTAAAGTTACCTGTAGATGCAAAGCCTTGAGTTCTACCCATATAATCCATAGTTCCGTTTTGATAGAACCATTTCAATTGATTATCCCAGTTAAGTTTTAGCAAGTAAATATTATCATTACCTTGATCAGTAACATCAAAAATTACAAAGCTAAATGAGCTTAATGGACGACCATCAATTAGCGGATTTTCAATATCATTAGTATGTAAGTTGTCAAATGCTGGATTCAATACAAACTTAACGTTAGCTAAGAATGGAATTGTGAAGCTAGTATAAGCAAATCCAAAATCAAGATCAAGACCTTGACCTGTAACTGCTCCAAGCTCAGTAGCATTTTGTACTAGACCTGAACCATATACTTCATCAGCAATTGCTTTATTAATAAGTTGCATACCACCAATACCTGTTTGTACAACAAGCTTTCTTTGTGGGTCTGGACCTTTAAACTCAACTTTTCCTTGATAGAAGTTGTAAAGCTCAGACTTGAACATGTCAAGAGTAAAGTTAGACTTGTTATATACTCTTTTAAAAGAGTTGTCTAACTGTGACCAAAGACCTACAGATAGTCTGATGTCATCTGGTCCATCTTGCTTAATTCTACCACCTTTACCCCACATTAGGTAAGTTTCAATGTCATTAGCAATTTTAGAAAGGTGCGCAGCCTCAAGATTTGTTAGGAATGTTCTTGATAAAGAACCTTCTTCAAATGCTTGTCTAGCACCAGCTTTACCCATGCTCTGAACTAAATCTTCAATAGAAGAAACAGAAGGGTTGTTAGGATCTTGATTGAAGTTTCTCCAAATCTCTGTTACAGGTACAGTACCATCAGCATTCAAACCACCTTTGATCATAAGATCTGCACGGCTAGAAATAGAATAATGTACGTGTGCTTCAGCACCACCAACAAAGTTATAAAACTCACGGAAACCAGAACCTGTCTCAATATCAGAGAATCTTTCTCCGTATTCACCTCTAGCAGAACCTTTGCGGAAGTATTTAGTACCTGAAGCTAGGTATGCATCATCAAGAGTTGCAGAACTATCATTATTTACAAGTTGAACTGTGTAAATAAAACCATCACCTGCAGGGAGAATATCATCTGCAGTAATGTAAAGTTCCAAGCCATTGTACTTATCATATGTGATTATATCACCATGACCAAATGCTCTTTTAGAAAGCTTGATTTGAAAAGTTTGCCCATCAATACCTTTGTTTGTATTGCCCGGTTCAATGTCACCAACAATAAAAGGTAAATCTTGTGCAATAGGAGTTTGCCATTTGTACTCACCTCTAGCGTTGTCTACAAAAATAGTATTCTTACCACCAAAAGAAGCCATCTGATACAAAGGCATTTCTACTTTTTGTGTCATAGCCCAAATGTCTACAGGACCCATATCCATAGGCTCTGAATTACCTAACATTTGTGTTAAGTGGTATGAATCTACATGTGAACTCGCTTTATAGTTAGTATCTCTCAGGAAAATTCCATTGTTTAATACTGGAGTTGCCATAATAAGTATTTAATTAATTAATAAATGTTAAAATCTTTTAAATATATTGTTCGATCTAGGGATCTTTCTTTTTCTTTGAACTTTAGCAGCTTCTTCTTCAGCCTTTTGTATACCAAGTGATGAACCAGTGTTATTACCTTGTTCTGTTTTTAATTTTCTTACGGTTTTAGCTACACTTTGTTGAGCACCTTTTTCCATAATTTTATTTTTATACCCACCTGGATCAGAAAGCAACCATAAAGCTTCTGCTATTAAAGTATAATTAGGTTCAACAAACTGATACTTTTCTAAAAGGTGTCCAAGCAAGTTTGTGTTTTTACCAGTTACAGAAGGAAATGATGGCGATACTAAACCATTGTATAACATTGATTGAGTCTTTCTATTTAGTTTAATATCTCCTAAATGCCCATTTTTCAATGTGTTATATACGTTACCCATATACTGTTTAGATGCCTCTTCTTGCTGTAGCCTTTTATGTTCTTGCTCCTGCAATTTTCTAGCCACAACTTTTTCTTGCATCTTATCTAACTTTGGCTTAAACTTAGTTGCTTGTTGTTCAAGCTTGCCAAGATCTTTCCATAATTCTATCTCTTCATCAATCTCATCTTCTGTACCGTATCCTGTAGCAGATAGATAATCTTTGATAATTATTTCTTGATCTCTTTCATTTTTAATGTCAAGGCTTCTTTTTTCCTCAACACTTGCTAATGTTTGAAACAAACCTTTCATGTCTGTTCCTCCTTCTGCAACGTATCTAGCAGCAATTTGCAATTCTTGCGGTAAGCTCTCAAAAAACTGTTTTGGTGTTTCTCTTCTAACTTTGTTTGCAACCTCTTGCATGTTTGCTTCAATAAGCTCTTCCCAGTCTTTTACTGAGTATTCTTCTAAGTTTTTATCATCATCAAAAGGTACAATCATTTCTTTTTCAATAAGCTTTTGAAAAACATAAGATGTATTTTTCTTACTGCTTTTTTTGAAAGTTTCCTGATTGTCTTCAACATCAATATTATCTAATACATCTTCTGTTTCCTGTTCAACCACCGGAGTTTCTGCAACTTCTTCTTGTGGCTCTTCTACTGTTTCTTCAACTGTTTTTTCAGGATCCGTGAAAGACATATCTACATCATCTTTCTTTTGAAAAATGTTTGGCTTTGATGGCTCCTCTTGGGGTAACGTTATACCTTCAGCAGAGGGTGCACCATTAAATAATTCATCAATGTCAATGTTAACTGTTTCTGATTTTGTTTCAATGTTTTTAACTTCTTCGCTCATTTTAATGTTGGTTTTATATATTTACAATGTTAATATACGCATTTATTGCAGATAGAAATCTGATAAGTTTATAATAAATTTTTAATTTTAGCAGTATATAGCTAGGATATTTTGATAATTTCCCATTACAACAAAATAGCTAAAATTGCTGTAGTCAAGCCTATTGCTACAACACCACCTCCTACAAGACTAAAAGTAAGAGACTTCTTTGTTTTTTTTATCTGCTGATTTTTATCTTTAATAAGTAGTTCATTAATTTTTACTACTGATTCACAATCATTATATTTTTCATTCAAAAGATCAATTGTCTTTTCGTTATTGCTTAAAATAAATGCTTGATCTTTTATAATATCTGCCTGTTTTTGCGTTAGTATTTTACAGGTGTCAATATAATCTAAATAGAATATCTGTGTTTTCTTTAACACATCAAAGCTATCTAACTTGTTTGCAATTTTAATTGCTACATCTCTTTCTAAGCATATTTTATCTTGACAAACGGCTGAGTATTGCAGAATCAGAACTATTATAATAATCAAAGTGTTTGTAATTTTCATTTAAACTGTCTATTTGGTTACTTATGTTTTTTAATGTGTTTCTGTAATTAGGTATTACTTCCTTTAGGGAATCTATCTTTGATAACAAATAATTATTAGACTTATCAATAGAGTCTATTTTAGAATTTATAAGCTTGATATTTTCAATATAGCTGCTTTTTATTCTTTCGTAATCTATAGTTGCTGGCTCAGGTTGTTTTCTTGTTACAACAACTATAAAAAAGACAAGAATTATACAGGACTGAGCTATTATGGCAATATCTGTTTTACTCATCTTTCTTCTTTTTTTCTGATTGCACATCATACTTGTTTTTATTAGTACGTGCAATTTCTAAGTTTTTATTTGCTATGTCTTTTTGTGTTTGAAGTCTTTCACGTTCAATCTGCATTTTTTGCTGGTTCATAGAGTTATCCATGGCATTTTGCTCTCTCTTCATATCCATTTGCTCTCTATACTTAGTTGTCTCCCTAATATCTTGCATTGCATCCATGTAGTCAGACTGTAAGTTTTGATTTATATCCTGCATTGCACCATAACCAGCAGCTCTAATTTCTGCAACAGTAATATCTTTTTGTCTTTCAAGTTGTTGCTGCTGCGCATCAAACTGCATTTTAAGTTGTTCTTCTTGCATCTTAGCTTGTATTTGCTGCTCCTGCATTTTTTGCTGTTGTTGCATTTCTTGTTGTCTCTGTGCTTGCATCTTAGCTTCTGCATCTTTAAGTATGTCTGTAACCTCTGCTATAGACTCTGCTTTGATAATATTTCCTAAATCATATATTGATGCCCCAGAAGTATTGTTTGTGATAGCAAGCTGCTTAAGCTGATCCAATATAGATCTATGATTTGTACGTGTTGTAGCAAATACATTAAAATCTCTAAGCATCAAGTCAGTACCATTTATGATAAAGTTTACATTCTCTGCTTCTGATGTTATATAAGAAAGTCTTACACTGGGATTAGTACTATGGTAATATTGAGATAAGTCTGTGCGCATCTGATGAACCCGTGGCATAAGGTTGTCTGAGTGCTGTGTGAAGTAAATCTCTGTTTGTGCATATGATTGATTCAATGCCTGTGTTACTCCTGTAGCTGTTTGTTGTCCTATAGGTGCTCCAAGTCTTTGTGGGTTTACACCAATAGCATCAAATGCTTGTTGCTTAAAGTAGTTGGCAAGTTGTATCCTAGACATTAATCTTTGAGATTGCTCCATGTTTAAGACCTGATAGTGATTAAAGTTTGTAGCATTCTCTGTGTTTGTTATAGATGTATCAAGCGGTAGCATTTGAAAGTCTTTCATAGCCACATATGCTTTTGCGTAATTGCCTTTACCCCAGTCTTCACCCATAGAATGTCTTGGTAAAGCATTTTGGTCAAACATAATAACAGTACCTAGCTCATCTACAAGTATATCTGCTATTTGGTTATTTACAAGATTGTATCCTACCTGGTAAGCTTTCATAAGATCTACTAAAGAAACAGACTTTGTATTCCTATCAGAAAATACTCTTCCCTCTACAGGAAGCTTACACCCATAAAGTGTCTTATTACCTTTAAATTGGAAAGGTACTCTACCTGGTTTCTTTCTATTAATACCTAAATAGATAGGATTAATGTTAGCACCCATATTAGATCTCCAGTTTGCAGGTAGGTTTGGACCAATCTTTACTCCACCCCATACTTCATTAATCCAAATCCAATCTATATGCTCTCCCTGAAGTAAATTTTCTTTAGTTTTGTTCTTAAATACAGATGTATCATAAATTGGCTTTTCTGTAATTTTATAGTTTTCATCAATAATTTCCTGAATAATTTCACCATCTTCTAATACCCTAGTAAGGTGTCCAACCTTTCTTTGTGTTTTCCAATAGCATGTAGCTACTCTCATTAGCTCTCCCTCACCCCAAAGTTTTATATCATCAGATTCATTAAGAATTGCTGAAACAATATCTCCACCCCTTGCAGGATCATTAGACCAATTACTTACAAACTTTCTATAAGCAAGACCGGGCATGTTAGTGTTCCACTCATGTGATCTACTTGCATCATAATATGCACCGTCATTCTGATATCCATTTACTTGGTATAATGCTGAACGTGCAGGATAAATCTTTTGTAAAGCTTCTAACTGATCTTCATTCATAAGATATCCGTATTTATCTACAACATCAGCAGCTGTCATAAGATCCAGCTTACCAACAAAGTTAGAATCAGATATGTATCTTACATCTGGAGATTTTTGATAAAATGTTAAAACAGGATTCCATAGTTCTACATCATAGTCATCCTCAAGCATTTTAAAATGCCAAAACTCTCTATCTGTTATAAGCATATCTCTAAATGCTCTTTCTTCAAGCTCTTGCATTTTAAACCTTTCTTCATCTACCTTCAGCTGATGTGATGCCCATTCTTCTACTAAAGATCTGTAGTCTTTAGAAAAGAAATCTTCTATCTCTGGTAGTGTTTTTAATGCTTCAGGATTTAGTTGCTGTTGTGCTTCTTCACTTTGGGGGTCCATCCCCATTTCTATCATTTTAAATATTAACTTCTTTTCAGCATCTGCTAAAAGGTTTTCTTCTATCATTGCTCTTTTCTGCTCTAACATTTCATTATATGATAAATCATCAACAGCTCTAAACTGAACTTTTGAAAATCTTTTAGAAAACTCACCTGACAATACATTTATAACATTAGGTATAATAGGATAAAACTTTAGCTCTAGCGCAGACTCATCCTCTTTTGTAAGTACATCTATAATATCTTTGTAATCATTGTCTTCTTCTACAATATAATCTGTCTTATCTATAATGCCTTTGGCTAATTTGTAATTCTTTAACAACCTTCTTGCATTTAACCTCAAAAACTCAAGACCTTGAAGTTCTAACCAATCCATATTCCATGCAGA
>Ga0208898_1000106_pt1 | contig 80209 bp, 65 predicted proteins | sample VirMetDEL_Mar_4_FD_184513 | JGI IMG/M metagenome (GOLD analysis project Ga0208898, IMG submission 184513) | Aqueous microbial communities from the Delaware River and Bay under freshwater to marine salinity gradient to study organic matter... | ecosystem: Environmental > Aquatic > Marine >... | reverse complement strand
ACGAATTGCTTGACGATCATAGAGGCGTTGAACCACCTGATCCCATCCCGAACTCAGAAGTGAAAAGCGCCATCGCCGATGGTAGTGTGGGAGATCCCATGTGAGAGTAGGTCGTCGTCAAGCTTTATCTTAAGAGAGCCCTGATAGCTAACGCTGTCAGGGCTTTTTTTTGTCTCAAAGAAAGGCCTTTTGACGGCCTGAAGGCCGACCTACAGGTGATTGTTTTTTGTAGGTCGCAGCTTTAGCGCGTCAGAGGTTTGCCAAGGCCGATCTACAGCTTAGTTCAGGTCCGGTAGGTCCAAGGAAAGCTCTTTTGACGGCCAGGAGGCGGGTCTACCGTTTGGCTCATAAGCAGATTTTTTTATAAAAAATGGATTTTTTTCGATTTATACTTGCATGTGACGGCTTACGACGATAAGGTTATTAACAGACAGAGGGCAAGGGATTTGCCTAAAGCCTTCAGGATGAAGGCTCTGTCTCCTTCCACGGTAGGCTATTGCTGCAAGGATGCAGCGGAAAATTCCTTTTCTAAAGTCATTTCCTCATTCTGTAATACCTCTTTTTAAATTCTGTGTTATTCGTTCAAATAGGTTTAATTTTGTCTCAATAACTCATACGAAAAAATTTATGACCCCAGAAGTATTTATTAAACGCCAATGCAAAGCGCATATGGTGAAGCGTGAAGCGGTGATTCAATCTCTGTGGAGTGGCTACGGTGAGTTAGTGCGTTATTCATTAGTAGGAAGTGCTGAATTGGCAGCCGTTGTTGTGAAGCATTGTTCAACGCCACTAGACGTTGCTCACCCTAGGGGGTGGCAGTCGAATCATGCTCATTTACGCAAAGTACGTTCTTATGAAGTGGAACAAAATTGGTATCGACATTGGGCATCTCGTTGCCATGAATCGGCTCGGATTGCGCGGTGTTACGGTGATTTTTATGATGAGCATACTGGCCAGCGTTTAACTATATTAGAAGATCTTGATCTAGCGGGTTACTCAAGTCGATATAATACTCAAAATCGTGATCATTTACTTGCTTGTATTGATTGGTTGGCGGCATTTCATGCGGGTTTTATTCATCCAACACCTTCCGCAAATTGGCCCACAGGCCTCTGGCAAAAAGGGACGTATTGGCACTTTGATACACGTCAAGAAGAATGGTCTGCGATGGATGACGGCGATTTAAAATCGTCTGCTGCGGCTTTAGCGATTTGTCTTGATCAGGCTTGCTTTAAAACCATCGTTCATGGGGATGCAAAGGTGGCGAATTTTTGCTTTTCGCCGCTCGATACTCAGGTGGCTGCCGTGGATTTTCAATATGTTGGCGGCGGTGTAGGAGTGCAGGATTTAGCGTATCTTTTGGGGAGTGCTTTGTCTGAATCTGAACTGGCTGACAATATAGATTACCTATTGGAGTATTATTTCTCAGAACTGGGACGAGTGCTAATAGCACAAGGAGAGTCACAGTCTTTTGCACAAGATGTCATTGAAGAGTGGCAAGATTTATTCTCTATCGCTTGGGCGGATTTTCATCGTTTTATCATGGGCTGGTCACCGACACACCCTAAGAATACGCCCTTTAGCCAGCGCCTTACTGAGCAAGCGCTGACACAGTTAGGAAGGCTTTCGTCACTAAGACGATCTTAATGCTCGATTCGTTTTCGCCGTGGCTTGAGCGTTCAAAGGATCTTCTGGCCAAGGGTGCTTTGGGTATCTTCCCCGCATTTCTTTACGTACTTCTGGGTACGCCTCGCGCCAAAAGAAAGCCAAATCCTGTGTCACTGCAAGTGGTCTTTGCCCTGGTGAAAGCAGTTCGATACGGACGATTTGATTCAGTACGGTTGGGCTGCTTGTATAGCCAAACATTTCTTGCAGTTTGACTCTAAGGGTTGGCTGTTGCTCGCAGTAATCAATGGCATGGCTCGACCCTGACGGCACGATGATACGTGCGGGGACTTTTTGATTAAGCAATTGCTGTTGGTTCCAATCTAATCGACTTAACAAAATATCGTTTAATACCAACTTATTCATAGCTTGTTGATTCGTCACTTTGCCAAGATACGGACCGAGCCATTCCTCTACATTTTTGAGTAGAGCGTTATCAGAGCAATCTGGCCAGTGATGCTGTTTATCATGATTGAACGCGAATTGCAGGCGCGCGCGTAGTTGCTGACTGGTGTCGTTCCAAGGTAGAACAGAGAGACCTTCTTGACGAATATAGTGACAAGCGGCTTGGCTGATGTCTGCTTGTGAGGGCTGTGTTAGCGCTTGTTTGTCGAGACAAAGCTTGCCGATCCAGCGCTGTGACTCGCTTATTAATCGCGCGTCTTTTTTTGACCAAGCAAGATACTTCTTCGTGATGAGTAAATCCGTAAAATCCTGAGTCAACATGGAAAGCGTAATGGGATGAGCGAGGAAAATACGATCCTCTTCTTGCCCATGATGCCCACCGATGTCCAGTGCGACAAGCCATTCACTTTGCGCACAAGGATCGAGTGGCGATAGGCTCGCCATTCGTCCATTAGACAACTTGTAGCGCGCTTTGTCGTGGTCTTGACCAACTCGTTGAGCAATACGATCAGCAAAGGCCCGAACTAATAAAAAGGCCATATTGTATGAATTACGGCTAGATGCAGGTAGCGGACTGATCTGCTGACTGCGTTTTTGCCATTGTAGCTGAGCGTTTAAATAGTGCTGCTTTGGACGTTTGCTCTGTGCCTGATAATGACCGGTTAACCAACTGAGTCTATCCGACAAATCGCTGTGATGATTTGAAAGCGGATCGCCTTCCGACAGAATCGTGCAGATGGCACAGGCTAAATCGCCTTGATTGTTTTGCTTACCATCCAACAGCAATCGAGCCAATCTAGGTTCGATGCCAAGCTGACTCATTTGTTCACCGAGTTGGCTCAATTCTAAAGACGGTTGTGATGTTTTATTTTGCTCTAGTGCTTGTAGGTTAGTCAGTAAATCTATCGCCTGTTGCCAATGACTGTTTGAAGGCGGCGTCACCCAAGCTAATTCTAAGCGATCTTGCACTCCCCATTTGGCTAAATCCATCACCAAGCTACTGAGGTCGCTGATTTCTATTTGCGGCTGGGCCTGCGGAGCAAGCTGATGTTGTTGTGCTTCGCTCCACCAACGGTAACAAACACCTGCTTCGGTACGTCCAGCTCGTCCCATGCGTTGAATGGTTTCCGCCTGTGTTGCGCGACGCGTATGTAATCGTGTGGTCGCTGTGTTGGCATCAAATCTCGCTTCTCGGCTTAAACCGCTGTCTATCACCACTCGAATCCCTTCAATGGTCAAGCTGGTTTGAGCTATGGCGGTAGCGAGTACAATCTTACGCAGGGGGGCTGTCGTAGGCTCAATGACCGCTTCTTGTTCTTTTAAACTGAGCTCGCCATATAAGGGCAAAATGCGTAAATGTGGCTCATGACCTAAACGCTGTTGTAATTGGCTGGCGGCCTGATGAATTTCTTTTTGACCAGGCAAGAATACCAATAGACTGCCTGTTTCTTCATGAAAAGCTTGGCAAGTGAGACGAACCACTTCGTCGGTGACTTGAACGCTTTTAAGGGCTTTATTGCTGTAGTGGGTAGTGATTGGAAAGCTTCGTCCTTGGCTGGTCAGTGTTGGGCAACCAAGCCGCGCTTCAAGTATCTCTGTGTCCAGTGTGGCGGACATCACCAAGAGCTTAAGAGGATCTTGGTCGCGATACAGTTCTCTTGCTTGTAAACATAAGGCAAAGGCCAAATCCGAATGCAAATTGCGTTCGTGGAATTCGTCGAAAATAACTAAGGCAATGTCTTCCAAACTCGGGTCGTCATGCAGCATGCGGGTTAATACACCTTCGGTGACCACCAAGACTTGTGTCTGTGTGCTTTCTTTACCTTCGTGGCGGATACGATAGCCAATACGCTGGCCAAGAGGTTCTTGCAAGGTGTCAGCAAGTCGTTTGGCCGCGGCTTTCGCCGCTAAACGCCTTGGTTCTAGCATGATAATTTTACGCCCTTTAAGCCAAGCCTCATCCATTAGAGCAATTGGCACCACCGTGGTTTTACCTGCACCGGGAGCGGCTTCTAGAATCGCTTCGTGATGATATTCGAGTTGGTGTTTTAATTGAGGAATCAGTTGGTAAATGGGCAGTTCGCTAGACATAATAGGACTCATTAATTCGCTGTGCCCATGATAGCGTTTTTAGACGATTAACGCAGTCTGACTTTAGGCCTGTCGATGGCGATATCGGTTTTGCATGTCGCAATGCAGGGAAGGAAATAGCCATTTTGTTTTTCTTTGTCGTTTAAACCGTGGGGCAGGTGTTGAGCGTAATCAATTTCACCGGATAACAAAGGGGTGAGACAAACGCCACAGACGCCATTGGTACAGGCTTGTTTAATTGGAACGCCTGCGGATTTCAGAGCCGACATGATGGTTTCTTCCGGTTCGGCTTGAATGGATTGCTCAGGATCTAAGAAAGTCAACTGAATGAGTTTCGACGTCACAAGAAGCTTTTCCTTTTGTTAATTGTCTATTAACTTTAACATGATATTAATAGCGCAATAATAGCCGCTTCCCTTGGCGTGCGCCTAATAACAACGATAATGGATTCCAGCCCAGACAATGACAGAACAACAGAAAAAAACCTTATTGTTAGTCGATGATGATCAAGACATTCGTCAGTTACTGTGCGACGCGCTATCACAAAAAGGTTATCGGGTATTAGAAGCAGAGAATGGCCGTCAGATGTGGCTTCATTTGGATGTGGAACCTGTGGACTTGGTGTTGATGGATTTATATCTTAGGGAAGAGGATGGTTTGAATCTTGCCCGTGATATTCGTGAGCGCTTTGTTATGCCAATTATGATGCTAACGGGAAAGGGTGATGAAACCGATCGCATTTTGGGGCTAGAGCTAGCGGCGGATGATTACATGATGAAGCCATTTAATCTGCGAGAACTCACCGCGCGAATACATGCTTTATTGCGTCGTTCTTATCAAGTATCGCCTATATCTGGCAGTACCATCAATGAGGATCACGAGTGTTTAAGGTTTGGCCATTGGGCTTTGGATTTAACCGCACGTCTTTTACACGACCCAGACGGAAAATTGGTTACCTTAACGTTGGGAGAGTTTTCGTTACTAGAAGTCTTGGCACGTCATCCGGATCGTATTTTTTCTCGTGAACAATTAATAGAGCAAAGTCGAGGATTAGACACGGAGGTGTTTGATCGAACGGTGGATGTATTGATTCTTCGTTTGCGCCGAAAAATAGAGAAGAACCCAAAAACGCCCGAATTTATTAAGACTCAACGTGGACTTGGATATTTTTTCCAAGGTCCTGTGCGGATTCAGTAAATGCGTTTTACCAGTATTCGTCAAAAAGCGTCTTTGTCTATTTTTGCCATCAGCGTGGTGGCGTTCTTTATGGTGGGTATTGGTTGGCAATCCATGCGCGTCAGCGAAGCGTCTTTATCCGAGTTTGAGTCGGAAACTTTACCGGAAATAAGTACGTCTTTAACGCTGGCAGAAGGCGTCGCCCAGTTGGCCGCTATTGCACCTTATACCGCGGGCTCTGGGCGTCCTTTCCAATTACAGACTGAATCTGAGCGTATTCATCGGCGCATCCTAGAATTACGTGGTGTGGCAGACAGCTTGACGGATTCGGTTTTCCAGCGTGATATTGATGAACGACTGGATGACCTGCAAACGACCCTTGAAGAACTTGTCGCTTTGGTGCGCGAAGAGTTGTATTTGCGTGAAGACAGTTTGGCGCAACAGTTTCGCATTCGTCAATTGCCACTTCATGAAGAGAACTCCGCCCAAGTAAACAGTCAGCAGGGATTGGTGTGGTTACTGCAGCTATTGGAATCACCGAGCCTTGTCCCTGAAAGTATATTGAGCTCCTTAAAACTATCGGAGCAAAATGAGCAAATAGCGAGTATTGCTGATGACCTTTTAATGGCGCATCGACGCTTAAACCAAATTCAAGAACGCAAAAATTATTTATTGATTTCGATTCGAGCGAAATCGGAACAACTCAGTAAACAGGTCAGTGATTTTGTTGGTGGGCTGCAAAAGAAAGTAAGTCGTCAGCGACAAGACGTGTCTTCGTTTGTAGACAGAGGACAGAATTGGATTATCGGCATTTCTGTATTTTTGTTGTTGGGATTGACGCGTCTGTATTGGTACAGCCAACGTATGACCAAAGACTTAGGTGTGGTTACCAATGACATGGAGCAACTTTCCTTAGGTCGTGTTGATTCCAAACATACGGGAATACGGCGAAATGATGAAATAGGTACGTTAGCGGATACGTTCGAGGTGTTTCGTCGTGATGCGTTAAGACGACTAGAGGTGACAGCGGAGTTATCTGAGCAAAAACGTTTGCTTGAAACCATTTTTGATAATATGAACGATGGTTTAAGTGTTTTTTCTGCGAAAGGCACCTTGGTGGCTTGGAATTCAGGTTATCAGAAGTTATTTGATTTGTTGGACGATGATTTAAGTGTTGGTATGTCGATTGATGAAGTACAAACCTTGATCAATCGAGGTCAGCATAAAAATCTGAATTTGGAAAACCAACAAGTCCATATGGAAGAGGTAAACGTTTCTCGTCACTTACGTTTTCAAAGTTTTGAACGTCATTTTGACTCTGGCAAGATCATTGAGTTTCGCTCTAAGCCTATGCCTGAAGGGGGATTTGTTACCCTATATACCGATTTAACCGAACGCAAGAGCGTGGAGAGTCAGTTACGCCAAGCACAAAAAATGGAGATGTTGGGGCAGTTAACGGGGGGCGTGGCACATGACTTCAACAATCTTCTTGCGGCGATCATGGGCAATTTGCAAATGTTGTCTGACTCTCGTCCACAGACGTCAGATCAAGCACGATATATAGAGCGTGCGCTGGTTGTATCCGAGAAAAGCAGTAATCTTGTGCAGCGTTTATTAGCTTTTAGCCGTCGTCAACAACTGTTTCCTGTGCCCATTGCCATTGATGATTTAATCGAAGGCATGTTGGATTTGGTGGAATACAGCGTGGGTTCGCATATTGTCGTCGAAAGTGATTTGCAATGTCCTGGAGTGGTGAGTCTTATTGACCCTTCGCAGTTGGAAAATGCCTTGTTAAATCTGTCTTTAAACAGCGCCAGCGCCATGCCTGATGGTGGCTGTTTGGCGTTTTCTACCAAACTTTGCACCTTGCCTGACAGTGATGTGCCGGCCATTCGTATTCGTGTTGAAGATTCTGGAGAAGGGATTTCTGAAGATGTCATTGGGCGAATTTTCGAGCCTTTTTTTACCACTAAGCCTGTAGGTAAAGGGAGTGGCTTGGGACTCAGCATGATCTATGGTTTCGTGAAACAAAGTGGTGGTGAGATAAAGGTCACTTCAGAGAAAGGCAAATGGACGCGAGTTTGTCTCTTTTTACCTCAGCAATTATCCCCTATTGACCTAGTGGCGCCTGATACAGACCCTCAGCAAGAGGTCATTTTATTGCCCGAGCACAGTCTTGTTTGGTTGGTAGAGGACGATGAAGAGGTGTGTCGTGTCATGCGTGAACAATTGGAAAAAATGGGCTTTATGGTACAGAGTTTTGAATGTGCAGAAGCCGTAATGAATGGGCTTAGTAAAGCCATGGTACCTGATGCGATTGTATCCGATGTGAATTTATCAGGCGCGATGAGCGGTGTGGAATTGGCGCATAATATTCGTCAACAGTCGCGTACTTTTACTGGGCCGATCTTACTGATGTCTGGTTTGCCAAAAGACGAATTAAAACAAAAATATCAATTAAAAGACGATGATTTATTTATTTCAAAACCTTTTACTATCAAGGAGTTAAGCAGAATATTTCAGATGAAATATTAGATTGTTACAAATATTACAAAAAAAGATTAAATAATGAAATTATCCATTAGTTTTTTATCTTCATAGTATTTTATTAGAAACAGAGTCGGGGCTGGATCTGTTTTAATGGCATTACTGCCAATAATAAAAACAAAAAACTGGAGTTATAAAACAATGAAATTCATTCCTTATAAAAAATTGGCTTGTCTTGTTGCTGCTGGCACTCTTTCTACAGTAGCGATGGCGGAAACCCCAATTATCGGTCTTATCACTAAAACCAATACCAACCCCTTCTTCGTTAAAATGAAAGAAGGTGCTCAACAGAAGGCAGATGAGTTGGGTGTTGAGTTACGTACCTTTGCTGGCCGTTATGACGGCGACAATGAAACGCAAGTTCAAGCAGTTGAAAACCTTATTGCCGCAGGTGCCAAAGGCATTCTTATCACCCCAAGTGATACTGCCGGTATTGTTCCAACTATTCAAAAAGCACGCGATGCTGGTTTATTGGTGATTGCGTTAGACACACCTCTAAGCCCTGCCAGTGCAGCAGACATGACTTTTGCGACAGATAACTTTAAAGCTGGCGAAATGATTGGTATGTGGGCAAAAGAAAAAATGGGTGATAAAGCCAAAGATGCGAAAATCGCCTTGCTTGATCTAAGCACTAGCCAAATTACGGTAGACGTTGCTCGCGACCAAGGTTTTTTGAAGGGCTTTGGTATCGATATTAAAGATCCAAATCGCATGGGCGATGAAACGGATTCTCGAATTGTAGGCAATGACGTTACACAAGGATCGGAAGAAGGTGGCCGTCGTGCGATGGAAAACCTACTGCAAAAAGATCCAGGTGTGAATTTGGTTTACACCATTAACGAACCTGCAGCAGCAGGCGCTTATGAAGCCTTGAAATCATTCGGTCTTGAAAAAGATGTTTTGATTGTATCGGTAGATGGCGGTTGTCCAGGTGTTCGCAATATTAAAGATGGCGTGATTGGCGCTACTTCAATGCAATTCCCTCTCCAAATGGCTTCTCAAGGCGTCACAGCGATCGTAGAGTTTGCGAAATCCGGCTCTCGTCCTTCCGCGTCTAATGGCCTTGATTTCTTCGACACGGGTGTTCAGCTGATCACCGACGAACCGGTAAAAGGTGTGCAGTCTGTGACGTCTCAAACAGGCTTGAGTATGTGCTGGGGCTAGTCAATCTTTTGTGATAGATGGGCGAGAAGGTGCCCTGATTTGCCGTTAGCCGAGCAGTTGGGCTAACGGCCCTTTTCTTGTCTGGAGTAATCTATGAGTTCTACTGACACTAAACCGTCTACGGCGGTGCTTGATCACGATAAAGTCGCGGATCAAGCAAGTACGTATGTTGCGCAATTTGAGCGTAACGAAACCCCAATACAGCGTTTTAAAAAGTTTCTTCACCATTACCCCATTGCGGCACCTTTGATCGTGCTGCTGTTGGCTGTTATTAGTTTTAGCGTCATTGTCGGCGATCGTTTCTTGCACCCATTTAACTTGTCTTTGATATTACAGCAAGTGACGATTATCGGTGTGATTGGTGTGGCGCAGACCTTGATTATTTTAACCGCGGGCATTGATCTGTCCGTTGGGGCCATCATGGTACTGACCTCCGTTGTCATGGGACGGATGGCGGTGAATCATGGCATTGATCCAAGTTTGTCTATTTTGATCGGTATCGGTGTTGGGGCCTTAGCGGGTTTCATCAATGGTTTATTGATAACGCGCTTAAAAATCCCTCCTTTTATTGCGACTTTGGGTTCTTGGAACGTGTTCTTTGCGTTGAACCTTTGGTACTCAAAAAGTGAAACCATTCGTTCGCAGGATATCAGCAATATTGCGCCCTTGTTGCAATGGACGGGTCAAACTATTGATTTCTTTGGGGCGAGGCTGACTTACGGATCCCTGTTGATGTTGGGGATTTTCTTTCTTATTTGGTACGCCTTGAACTGGACTGCGTGGGGACGTCATGTTTATGCCACGGGGGATGATCCAGAGGCAGCAAAACTAGCGGGTATTCGTACGAATCGTATTTTGATGTCTGTCTACGTGTTGGCTGGTGTGGTGTGCGCTATCGGTGCGTGGGTCTTGATTGGTCGAATCGGTTCAGTGAGCCCACAAGCGGGTACCATGACCAATCTAGACAGTATTACTGCGGTGGTTATTGGTGGTTGTAGTTTATTTGGTGGTCGAGGCTCTATTTACGGTACCTTGATAGGCGCTTTGGTCGTCGGTGTATTTCGAAATGGTTTGGCGCTTGCTGGCGTGGATGTGTTGTGGCAAGAGTTTACCGTAGGCATATTGATTATTTCGGCGGTGGCCATTGATCAGTGGATTCGTAGAGGAACAGCATAATGACAGCGCATTACGATAAAACCCCTGTGTTGCAAACCAAGAACTTGGTCAAACGCTATGGTAGCGTAACGGCGATTGATCATGCTGACTTTGAGTTATATCCCGGTGAGATCTTAGCCGTCATCGGAGACAACGGGGCAGGTAAATCGTCTCTTATTAAAGCGCTATCTGGTGCGCTGATTCCAGACGAAGGCGAGATTTTATTGGATGGTAAGCCAGTCCACTTTGCTTCACCAATGGAGGCTCGTGCGTTAGGCATTGAAACCGTGTATCAAAACTTAGCGGTATCTCCTGCATTAAACATTGCCGATAACTTGTATCTGGGGCGAGAATTGCGTAAGCCTGGTATTTTGGGCTCTGTGTTTCGTATGCTTGATAAAAAAGAAATGGAACGTCGTGCTCAAGCTAAAATGACAGAGTTAGGTTTGATGACAATACAAAATATCAGTCAAGCGGTTGAATCCCTGTCTGGTGGACAACGTCAAGGTGTCGCGGTGGCACGTTCCGCCTTATTTGGCAGCAAAGTGGTGATCATGGATGAGCCAACGGCAGCACTTGGTGTGAAAGAGTCGCGTCGTGTATTGAACTTAATCAAAGAAGTACGCGATCGCGGATTGCCGATTATTTTGATCAGTCACAATATGCCGCACGTATTCGAAGTGGCGGATCGTATTCATATTCATCGTTTGGGTAAGCGAGCCGCGATAGTGACGCCTCAATCCCATAGCATGTCGGATGCGGTTGCCATCATGACGGGTGCGATGGATGTGAAAACGTCAAACGAAGCCGCATAAGAAAAAAGGCAGCCGTTATTTTGTTTCTTCCCTGTGATGAGGCAAAATAGCGGCTTTTTATGCTTTATTTGATGTACTGGGTTACGGGTATGTCATCATGGGCATGTCTTAATCTTGGGGAAGTAAAATGAGTCTAGTAAAAGCAAGCACATCGTGTCTTAAAACACGACCGTTTTGGCAGACGCATCGTTTTATATCAAGCGTAACGGCTGTTCTTATCATCTTTGCTTTATTTTCGCCCTTGTCTTCCCGTTCTTCTGAACCTCAGCCGCTTAAATCCATTGGTATCAGCGTGGCGGATCTAGGTAACCCTTATTTTGTTCAGTTGGTGGATACTGCGACGCTGAAAGCCGAGGAGTTGGCGGGGGAACCTGTCAAAATGCTCATCCGTTCAGATGCTTATGATTGGCAAAGACAAATCGGCCAGATTAATGATTTTATCGAACAAAAAGTCGATTTGATTTTATTGACAGCAGCGGACGAATACAAAGTGGCTGCGGTTGTGGCAAAGGCTCAGCGAGCAGGCATTAAAGTGATCGCCGTGGATGTTAATGCCCAAGGAGCTGATGCGACCATTACCACAGACAATGTTCAGGCTGGGGTTATTGCTTGCGAAAAGCTGGCTGAAAAAATCGGTTATCAGGGTAATTTTGTCATCATCAATGGTGTGTTGGTTTCTTCTGTCATTGAAAGGGTGGCTGGCTGCAAATCGGCTTTGAACAAATACCCTAATATTACGCTGCTCAGTGATCGAATGAATGGTACGGGCAGTGTGGAAGGTGGGATGGAAGCCATGACTTATCTAATGGAAGAGTATCCGCACATTGATGCGGTTTTTACCATCAATGATCCGACCGCATTTGGTGCCTTACGTGCGGCTCAGCAGGCAAATCGCAGTGAGTTCTTGTTAGCCTCTATTGATGGCGCCCCGTTTGCTGTGGATATTATTAGACAAGCAGATAATCCGTGGATTGCAACCGCTGTCCAGCGCCCTATACCCATGGCGGAAAAAGCCATTGAAATTGGTATGGATTTGTTAAAAGGTAAGGAGGTTACTCAGCGCTTTATTTTGATCCCTTCGGTGTTAGTCGAAAAAAACGCATCTAACCTTTAAATTTGCATCGAAACTTGGTCTTTTTGCACAAGAGGGTTAAGCTATCGGCCTTCGTGAAAGAGGCCATTAATGGACACATCAACGCTATTCTCGCAAATCTTTAATACGGTTTTTCCTTTGGCCAGTATCGTGCTGGTGGCATTTTTTTATGCGCGTGTTCGGCCCACCGATATGACGGTGGCGAATCGCCTTAATATTAGTGTTTTTTGTCCTGCCTTGATTTTTTCCGTGATGGCGTCGAAAGAGTTTCATATTGCTCAATATGTCGATTTGATTCTTGCGGCGACGGCGGTCGTGTTAGGGTCAGGATTACTTGTTTGGCCTCTGTGTCGATGGTTAAAAATTTCACCTAAAACCTTAGTGCCTCCGATGATGTTTAATAACAGCGGCAATTTGGGTATTCCCCTGATTGTTTTAGCCTTTGGCGAGTCGGCTTTACCGATTGCTGTGGTGTTATTTCTCACGGAAAACGTACTGCATTTTACGGTCGGTATGTATTTGCTTAATCCCAAATCCAACCTTCTCAATGTATTGAAAATGCCAATGATCATCGCGACGATATTGGGTTTGATTTGGAGTCTACAAGGATGGACCGTCATACCTGCTATTAAAGTTTCTGTGGATATGATGGGGCAAATAGCCATTCCCTTAATGCTGTTTGCTCTTGGTGTTCGAATGACGAATGTGGATTTCAGCGAGTGGAAATTAGGGGTGCTCAGTGGTTTTCTATGTCCATTGAGTGGTCTGATCATCGCCGTTCTTTGGTATTATCTTGTTGGTATGTCGGCGGAAAACTTTGCTTACTTACTGATATTTGCTTGTTTACCGCCGGCCATTTTGAATTATATGGTTGCTGAACTTTATCAACAAGAACCTCATAAAGTGGCGTCGATTGTGTTGATTAGTAATCTAATGAGTGTGGGGATTGTCCCTTGTGTATTGTTTTATGTTTTATAGTCCCCTGTTAGGAGAGGAAGCATGATGGTACAAATTGGCTTAATTGCTTTGTTAGTGGTGGCGTATGTCATTGTTTCTCGGATTTTAAAGTCCAGCGTCACCTTGCTGGGCCAGAAAAAATACGCCAATGAAGTTCGCATCACTTATGTGTCGAAAATGTTAAACCTTGGCTTTACCGCGATTTTTGTGTTGCTGGTTTGCTTGGTGCTTGGCATTGGTTATGGCCAACTGGCGATCTTTTTTTCGTCGGTGTTTGCTGTGGTCGGTGTTGCCTTGTTTGCTCAGTGGTCTATTTTAAGCAATATTACCGCTAGCTTGATTATTTTCTTTGGCTTTCCCTACCGAGTGGGGGATTGGGTGAAAGTCGTCGACAAAGACGATGAAATTTTGGGGCAAATTACAGAAATATCGTCCTTTCATGTGATTATTCATCGTTTGTCTGGTGACGTAGTGACTTACCCAAACAGTTTGATTTTGCAAAAAGCGGTCGTGCGCTTTGAAAACAGAGAATCTGCTTTGGCAATGAGTCAATTTGTTGCACACGATGCCTTGCCAAACAAAGGGGAAGAGCAAGGTTCAGTGCCATAGATTTGAGCGAAAAATAATCAATTTTTCTAGATTGCCGATATTTGTGTCATACTAGGAGGCTTTCATCTTTAAGAAAGGAAGTCTCTTGTGAAATCTGATCCTGAGTCTTTGTTAAAAAATAACGATAAACTGATTCATTCCGAAGCACTGAAAGTGAAATCACACGCGCAACGGCCCCAAGAAGACTGGGTGCTTCACACCCTAATGATCGAAGGTTACGATGTGCCTTTTCGCTTTAAGCGCCAAGGCAAATATCGTACCTTGCGTGGTGCTCGCGTTAACCTAACCTATTACCCGACTCAAGAAATGGTGGCGGGAATTCCAGTGGAAATCATGAAGGTGGTAAGAGTGAAACGTACTTAACACATGTGTTTTGTGCTCTTTATTCGCTTCTGCTTTTATTCTTGCTGATATGAACTTAATATGGCGGCGCCTGTCTTTGATTCAGGTATTTATTGTCAAGACTTTTGCATATTAGGTGTAGAAACGCATGGAAACGAGTCGTTCTGGAAGTTGGTTTTCTGTGATGAAGCGTGTGGAACGCAGCGCATGGTTCCAAGGTTTTATTATCAGCATCATAGTGGTGGCGGCCTTAACGGTGGGCGCAAAAACTTATTCTTTGCCTTATGGCATTGATACCGCCATTAATTATTTAGACAATTTCATTACTGTGTTCTTTTTGGTTGAGCTTTCCTTGCGTTTTATCGCTTGTGACGATAAGCGTCGCTTCTTCAAAGATCCTTGGAACGTGTTTGATACCGTGATTGTGTTGGGCAGTCTGGTGCCTATTTCCGATACAGAAATGATTCTTGTCGCACGTTTGTTACGCGTGTTTCGCGTATTGCGCTTAGTATCTATCATTCCAGATCTGCGCTTTTTGATTAACGCTTTGCTCAAAGCCATTCCCAAAATGGGCTACATTGCCCTGTTGATGTTTATCATCTTTTACATTTTTGCTGCGGTGGGGTCGATCTTTTTCCACCATGTGAATGAAACGCTTTGGGGTGACATTGCTATTTCCATGCTGACATTGTTTCGTGTTGCAACGTTCGAAGATTGGACGGATTATCGGAACAGCTATTCGTACAGAATTTTTGTAAACATTTTTTTGGGAAACCTTGTATACATAATTAATTCTAAGATAAGTTATATTCTTGGGTATATAAAATATAAAAAGCAACGAATAAACGTACTAACCCTAAAAATTAATGGCTCCCATTTTCAAGCCTAAAATTATACTTGCTACTCCGGTTACCCTCCAAATTCACAATGATTATCAATTCTATTTAAATCAATTCTATTTAAATCAATTCTATTTAAATCAATTCTGTTTAAATCAATTCTGTTTAAATCAATTCTGTTTAAATCAATTCTGTTTAAATTAATTCTGTTTAAATTAATTTTTTTAGATTGTTTTAAATTTTTTGTCGTGTTGGTTGGGAGATAATTGTTTACAAGTGAAGTGATTGGTAATAAGGTTTTATAATAATTATCTTAAATGGTTGTTTGGTTTTGAAATTACAAAGAATAAAGAATGTGATGGTAAGTGGCACCCAAATTGACACTTATGCAATTCTTGAGGATAGAGTTTATCCAATTATTGAGCCGACTATGTTTTTAGCTTATATGTCTCAAAAGAATTCTAAAGAGTCCGTACGAGCGTATGGGAATGACTTACTGAAATTCTTTCGTGAACTGTCAGAGGTGAATGGCACAGATGGATTAATAGGGCATAACTTCCGCGACGTGACTGATAACGAAATGAACGCATATTTTAATGCGTATCTTCGGAGAAAACACGGATTAAAACTGAAATCAATCAATCGCCATATAGCCACATTGAGGTCATTTTATGACTATGCCTACTCTCATGGATTGATGGCTGAAAAAAAGAATTTTTCATTTATAGTTCGTTCTGATGACGTGAAAACGTCTGAGTTAGAAGGTATTACTAAGCAATTCTCTCTTGAATACATGTCAAAAGACGATTTGAAAACTCTTTTAGATAGTGTGCCTACCAACAATCTTTTCAACTGTAAGCGCGATCAAGTGGCATTGATGCTAGGGTATTACGCCAACTTTAGAACTCATGAGTTAGTTCACCCCAACAATCTAAGGGTTAGAGATCTGGAGGAATTAATCACACTAGATGAGCGAGGTATACCATCTATTATAAAGCCTATGAAAATATATGGGAAGGGCAATAAGGTCAGGAGTGTCCGCGTATGGCCCGAGTTAATTCAGCCGCTTTATGAGTTTTTAAAAATGGCGAAACGCATAGGTGCAAAGCAATTGATGTGTAAACAAGATGGTAAGCCCCTAACTACCCAAGGCCATGGTACAAAAGTCTTTCGCAAGGCGGTTACAACCCTTCAATTAAAAGGTGAATTATCTGCAGATGAAGCTGGTTTATGGAAGTTCAGACATTACCACGGTTTACGAAAATGCTACGCCACTAACGCCGTGACATATTGCTATAAAGAAGGATATGACAAGCGAACTTTCGTGACCCAATGGATGGGGCATAGCGACTACTCGACGACAGAGATTTACATCTATTTTGAGGCTCTTCTGAATCATCGCACTTTGATTAATAACGAAATTGATATGAATAAGATGCTGAAAGACTATCAATTAAAAGACTTCGCTAAATAGAGAATTAAATGAGTATTTATGATTTGAACCAGGTTGGTTTTCGAGATAGTTCTGCAATTGATGAACCTTTCAGCGAGTCAAAGACTGTTGCTATGGTGAATATTGGTCAGAGACAACTAAGGAAAATAGAAGCTCCTTCAGATGGTCGCTTAACTCTGCATCTAGCCATGATTGCGTATCTCAACTTTAGTAGTTATAAAAACTTTTCAGTTGCAACACGAAATAATATTTCCTTCTTAATTGTGAAATTTTTTACCTATTTGGAGAGCTATAAAAGCGATGAGTTTGTGCCGTTGGATTTATTGTGTGACTACAAACAGTCACTTAAAAAAAACGATATAAGAACAATAAATGGCAATGGTATTTACAGCACTATAATCAGTTTAAAGTCTATAATTGATTGGGGAGCTAGTGAGAAGAGCACGTTAAGTGAAAGTGCTAAACTTCTTTGTCGTCAATATTACCTTCATGCCCCTAAAAACCAGAAACCTGATGTGACACCAACCCCTCCACTATCTCAACTTTTTTCCGGCTGTCCTTACTCCGATACTCAGCTATTAGACTCGCTCAAAAAGCTCTTTATTTGGATTATCAATTACGAGGGCTATTTACGTATGGAAGCTTTACAAATAGAAGAGATTCGTTTGTTAGTAGAAAGTATTAGAAATAGAAGTATTTATGAATGTCCGATTTCATTTGGATCATTTGACTTCTTTAACCCTACTAAACATGAAGCTAGGGAGCTATATGCAGTTGTCATTTCAAGTATTCGGGCTAGTAATAATTTAGTGCTTAAAGAGCGGTTAGTATCAGATATTCAGCATCCATTTGATGAAGGTGCGCTGACAGAAAAACAGTTAAATTTTGTGTTAGATAGCTCGTTGATGAAACCGAAAGAAGGCGCTGTTGCTAAGTGCGGTATAGGTTATCAGATATCTAAGAATGGTAAGAGAAATGTCTATAAAGTTGGTGTTATAAAAAGCTTGTCATTACGGAGTCTTCTGGTGCCTAGTGACGTTGAAATTTTTGCCATGCAATGCTTATTGGCTAGTGAGAAAGTGAATTTGTCTAGTATTGAAAAGATGGAATTAGACGATGTAGTGAACATTCCTCAAGGCATTCAATTTCAGCTTCAAAAAAGGCGTAGACCTAAACCTTATCAGGTAAATATAACTGCTCTACATCCTCAAGGTTCAACTCTGGGAAAAACGTATAATCGATACATAGAAGCTAAGAAAGCATCGCAAAAACACTTCAATGATATGGATAATGGCAAAATTTTGGGCTATCAGATTGAAACAACTAAACATGGATTTATAGGGTATAGTTCTTTTGGTGAGGCTTCAAACAAATATTTTCAGTTGATACTTACCGAAAACAGTCATCTAAGGAATGAACTATTAAAAGCGTTTGATGAGAATGTTAAGGATTTAGACCCTTTTTTTTGGATTTTCTCTAGGGTTATGGAGAATAATAGGGGAAATTATAATCAAAATAAAGCATACAATAGAGCATACAAAAATAACGGAACTAAAAAACGAAGCGATTTTGTACTTAAAAAATCAATCGGTCTAAGTACAGATAATATTCGTCAGTCTTCTATCATTTCAGAGAATATTGAGTTATTTAGTGATATCAATGCATTTGATGATATCAACGTCACCGCCCAATTATCTAATCACTCGCCTCCAGTTCACAATGAGGTTTATATCGATAGCTCTACTGCCAAAGAAAAGATAGAGTCCGATAGATTGTTTGCGTCACGTATTGGCACACTAATGGCAGAGGCCGCAAACAAAATGGGGGATCTCATAAAGAGGACTTCCGTGTTTGATTACAACGAAGCACTTGAGGTGTTTGGCCTACCTCGAACAGATGAAAGTGCTTCAGAGCGTCTTACAAAAAAGATTGATGAGCTAGGGATTGACGTTGATCTAATGGACTCATTCCAAGCTCATGGAAAAAAAACTTTTCTTGCCAACAAAACAACAACGGCACTGATCATTAAATATTTAGAGCATATTAGAGCTAATTTTGATGACCTCCTGAATGATGATACTCCTCAGTTAACGAAAGCCACATTGGCTGCGAGAGATTACTTTTACTTTTCAAATATTCTGGAGAAATTTCCATCTGAGATTCGCAAAGATGGTGAGAAATACGCAAATTTACTATCTTTTGATTACGCTAAATTAAGCGATATTGTTGGTGTGGCAAATTATGAAAAGTAATAAAGAAGACATAGTTTTGTCTGCTAATTTAGACAGTTTAAATCAGGCAGTTGGTAAAGAGCTCAATTCATCAAAAAATATAAAGCTGATCAACGAAATTGGATCACTTAAATTTATTGTATATGACCGAGTAAAACAAAAAGACTTTAACTTTGATTTATCACACCCCAGTTATGACAATCATGATCACATACGTAGGACATTAAGTGAACTGTTTATTCGGCGTGTTTCAAGAGGATTAGGCTGGTCAAATCCAAGTATTCAATCCTTATCAGGAAGAAAAGGAACAGTAAAAAATCAAGTATACTGTATTAAACGTATTGGTGTTTGGTGGGCTACCAATAAACCTTATTCGAAACTTTCTGAGTGGGAAATAAATGATGTAAAAAAGCTACTAGAAGATGTGCTTGAATTAAGGGTGAATTGGCAAGCTGATCACCGTCAAAAGTATAATCTGGCTAAATCAGAAGGTGTTGCAAGTCGTGGAGCCATTGAGGGTATTGTTATTTGTCTGAACGAAAGTGAACGATCCACCATAATTGGTATGATCCAAGACGGACTTACATTCCATATTTATGAGAAGCAACAAAAAGCTATTATTCGTCCTGTTTTAAACCGACATCAACTGGCCTATGAAGACTGGAAAAAAGGGAAGAGCTATTCTTCCATCTCGTTACCTGTTGCAATGTTGTTGTTGAATGATGCGATTGAGGTGATTCGTGATAGGAAGACTGTATTTCTAGTAGACTATTTTCAATTCCAACGATCTGATATGTCTTACTCTTGTCAGTCTATTTTCAGAACTGGTAGTTTTCAACGGTTTTGTGACGGTCTGTGGCCAACTAAAGGAAAAGGAACCCACAGCGTTAAAACTTTAAAACCTAAAGCTGAAGCTCTGCTGAGTCTGATTCACAAAAATTTTGGAGCTTCCCATAACTCCTTTCCGATGAGTCATGATGAGATCTATAATTGGTGTAATAGAGTTTATCAGGCAGCATTAGTCATTATGCTTACTCTAACTGGGGCTCGAATAAGCGAATTAGCAAGCATGGAAGCGGGGGATCTAACGTATAACTTGGATGGTATATGTGATTTCAAATCCGATATTGTAAAAACCAATGATGGCATTCCAACAGTTAGAGCGGTACACGGCCTTGCTGCCGAAGCGGCTCACCTATTAAATGAATTAAGTTACATCGATAAAGTGAAGCAAAAAGATGATGCAAAGGTTTTTCTATTTGGCAGATTTTATTCGATAAGTGTTGAAAGGTTTCCTTCCAGAGATATTGAGTCTTTCTCACAAAGTGCATCAATTAATACACTCGCTTCTATGCTTAACGCGTTTTATTCGGCATTTCTTGAGCGACACCCAGAGATCAAAGAGATCTGCTCTAATGTTCACCCTCACATGTTCCGTCATACCTTTGCCGAATTTGCTCTGAGGCGTTTTGACGGTAAAGTGCATGAAGCCATTCGTCGTCATTTTCGCCACTCTCATGGTAGCTTCATGACCAATATCTATTTGTCTAATAAAGTGCATGAGGCGTTTTCGAATGCGCAGGAAATTATGATTAAAGAAATTGCAGAGAAGATGATAAATGATGCTCGTAAATCTCTTAATCAAGAAGTCTTTGAGCCTCAATTCTTTGGTGCAGCAATGAAGGCGGCTATAGATTTATTGGATGCGACTGTCGTCTCATCTGAAGAAGAGTTGGAGAACGTGATTGAAGAATTTGCTGAGGGGGTTGAAAAAATAGTCCCGCATGAGTATGGGTATTGTATGCCTCGTACCAAAACTATCTCACAGTCTCAGTGTTTCGATAAGGTATCTAAAGTAGCGAAGCTTGAAGAGGCTAGCTTCTCTACATGCTCTAGCTGTGTTCATTCAGTGCAAGAAATTAACTCGCATGAAGCGTCTATTGTTCAGATTGGATTAACTCATGCGCAGCAGATGAAATCCATTGAAGCAACAACCAGTTTTAATTTAGAAAACAACAAGCAGTATCAAGCTTCCATGAATGCAGTTAAAAATGCTGAGCGCGTACTAAAAAGAATGAATTCAGATAAGATCATTGCGAGTTCTAAGGAATAATCATGAATAACCTTTTCTCTAATCTGTTGGATCAATTTGAAGAAAAAAATGACATAACTCCAGAATGGGCAAATCGCAATGCTGTATCTAAGTCAGCCTATGAAGCGGTAATAAAAAAAGCTCAGGAAATTGAAGAGAGACTGAAGAAAACGCCACGAGACCTTATGGATAAGCTTCTTGTAACAGAAAAGCAAATCGTTGTAGCGGAGTTAGCTAAGGATATAGGTTGCTCTCGTGCTGCTTTAGTGAGGTCTCGAAGACCCGAATTAATTGAATTGATCGATAAGACCAATGTTAAGTTGTCAGCACATTTTGAAATTAACGCTCAACGTAAAAGTCGTGATCGGAAGCCTAGAAAAGATGAGTTAGAAGCAAGATGCGATCAATTAAAGAAAGAGGTTGAGGAGCTTAGACAGCTTAAAATCGGTTCGTTGATTGAAGACTTTTTTTCTAGCAATATTTCTGAAGAGCAAAGACGGCTAGTTAACAAATTAGAAGTCGCTCAACATGATTTAAAAGAATACAAAGAGAAATCATTTAACCAAAATGAAACGATTCAGAGTTTAATGAAACAAACAGATGTGTCTCGAGCTCAACTACAAGCAGTAAAAGTTGAGCTTGATGTAATAAAGGAACAACTGAATAGTGAAAAAATGCAAAATGAAGTTCTTGCGCGACGGATTGAAAATTTACTGCATCAGTTGAATGCTAAGAGCTAATATTCGTACTAAAGATAGAGGTTTTAATAAGTACATGTACTTATTTATTTTAATTGATAATAGTACGGACTGAATTCATAATGTACTAAAGTTATGAATTTTGTCGATGGTTCTCAAAATAGCTTTTAGAGAACGACCAAGCCTGTCCAGCCTTGTTACAACAACGACATCGTCATCACGCACATAATCAATCAGAGATTGAAGCTGAGCATCGTTATCCTTTGAACTACCGCTATATTTTCCTGAAAATATTTTCTGGCACCCAGCATTCTCTAGGGCAGTGATTTGTGAACTTAGGTCCTGCGCCATAGTGCTTACACGAGCATAACCAATCAAATGTGACATGATATGTACCAAAGTTATGAAAAAAATGCCTCACTTAGAACGCTGGATGGCGCTTTAGATACATCCCAACGCACAGCTCTATCACAAGCAATGGTTTCACTCATTGGCGTTTTCGCTCAACTAGAACGCGACTTAATTTATGATAGAACAAGCGAAGGTCGAGCTGCGGCCATACAAGCCGGTAAGCATATGGGAAGGCCTCCCAAAATCAGCGATAACGAAAGAAAGCAGATACGTAAGCGCCTCAAAGCTGAAAGTATTTCTAAACTGTCACGTGAATTCGAGGTAAGCAGGCAGACTATCATGCGCATAAGGGATGAAAAATAATGGCGAACGGGCAACAAAAAGCACAGCAAAACGTCGACTCTTTTGAGGTTTGGAAGGCTACTCAATCGGATGATGACTTTCTGCAAATTGTCCACCGAGGACAGTTAAAGCGTGGTGAAGTTGCTAAAGCCATTGGTTGTGGGAAATCAGCGCTGACACAGAACCCTATTTTAAGAAAAAGTCTTGAGAACCTTGAGGCGGAGTTAAGGGCTCGTGGTCTGTTGCCGCCGTTCACAGCTGAGTCTGAAACATCGAAATCTAGCCCCAAAGAATACGATGCAAGTCAAGCCTCTAGGCAACTGGAGTCTAGAAGGTTATCTCAATTAGAGGCTGAAAACATAGAGCTTAAAGCCAAGGTTAGAGAATTAGAGTCTAGCTTGAAACGATTCGGTGAGTTGTCTGAAACTCTGTCTGAGGTGGGGTTCATGCCTCGATGAGTAATGCCATTCAGGAAGACCACGTTAGGATAACTAGCATTCCGTACAGTTCTTCTAGTCTAGTTATCTTCACCGGTGTACCACTGGAAAAAAATTCGTATAAAACCACTAGCGGTAAATATTACGTCACTATCAAAGTAAATCCTGAATCAATCCCAGTGCAACCGGCAATTGGTCAGTATTGGACGGTCAAAGGCGCAAGACGTATTGAGGAAGTGGCAACAGGCGATTACGTATTGCTCCAGCATATCTATGAAGCACCAGGTTATGTTGAATGTACTCTGCCAGAGTCAGGAGAACAGCTAATACAGTTCATCGCCAAAGAAAAAGCGTTTATAGGGATTGGAGAGGTTAAGGCCAGAGCTCTATGGGCGTTGCTAGGCAATTCTTTCCACTCAACCCTTCAGAATGACACACTTGAAACCAGAAATCGCCTTAAAGTGGTTTTGAGTGAGGATTCTATTGATGCGCTTTACGAAGGGTATGAGAAATATAAAAATCTCAAACATACCAACTGGATGACGCTGCGTGGTATTCCAACTTCAATTCAACAGCGACTGCTCAAATTTCATGATGATAAATCTGTAGACGCAATACAGGATAACCCTTACCTACTATGTGGATTCGGAATGTCCTTTGATGATGTTGAAAGCCTTATTAAAAAATGGACTTTTGAAATTGCGGCTGATGATCAGAGACGACTTAGTGCTGCCCTAGAATTTGCCCTACGAAAGCAAGTAGAAAAAGGGCATACCTATACTAAGCGAGAAGACTTAGTACCTGCATTGAACAAATTACTTAAGAATAAGGAGCTAGTCGCAAGCGCATGTAAAGCCGGACACGATAAAGCTCAATTTCTGCTGAATAATGACACTCTGACGTATCACCCAACCGCTCAGCTACTAATGGAATCCACTGTTGCCAAACGTCTGTTAACAATGGCTGACATTGACGGTTTGTATGACCGAAAAACCAGTCAAGCTTATCGTGCGGCCCTCAAAGAATTACCTTATGATCTAACAGCTAAGCAAAAACAAGCAGTGGGAACATGCTTAGATAATGCTGTAGCCTGTATAACCGGAGGGGCCGGAACGGGTAAGACGACTGTACTCAGAACCGCACTTAGAGCCTTTAGTTTAATGGGATATGCGATCCATGCCGTTGCACTGAGCGGTCGGGCTGCAATGCGTCTACATGAGTCTATAGGCTTTACAACGATGACTATTGCTGGCTTTTTGAGAAATCCACCATTGGACAGCACAGGTAGCGATAAAAACCTATTGGTGATTGATGAAGCAAGCATGGTTGATTTACCGACCATGTATCGGATTGTTACGCATATACATCCATCTGTACGGATCGTATTAACGGGTGACCCAGATCAACTGCCGCCTATTGGATGCGGAAAAGTATTGGCTGATATCGTTCACTCAAAACGAATTGCCAACACCATGCTTGATATTGTGAAACGTCAGGAAGGAAGTACCGGAATCCCTGAGTACTCAAAGCTCATTAATCAGGGGGAGATTCCACCGAGGCTTTCTACTGCCTCTATATTTTTCCATGAGGCTAATAAAAGCGAAATAACGAATAGGTGTTGTCGCCTGTATTGTGAAAGCCCTGAAAATAGCCGAATTATTGCGCCTACCCGAAATATGGTTTCTGAGATAAACAACAAGGTTCAATCAGCAGTAAATGGCCATGGCGAAATGCTTAGATTCACCATCCATTCTGAAGAGTTCTTCTTGAATCTAAGGCTGAATGATGCCGTGTTGTTTACGAAGAACCTTTATCACAGAGTCATCCAGAATGGCAGCCTTGGGGTTCTTAGTGGCGTTAAGCCAGAACAGAATGACTCAGATGAGTTGGCTGAAACATACTTTGGTGATGTGACACTTGATACCGGTGACAGAATAAAAATCACACAGGACGTCTTGGATTGTATGGAATTAGGTTACGCCATTACCCTACATAAGGCCCAAGGCTCACAATTTCCACGAGTGATCATTGCATTGCATAAAGGCAGAATAGTCGATCGTGCCTGGCTGTACACAGCCATTACCCGTGCAGAGAATGAAATTCACATCGTGGGAAGCAAGGAAGATTTTATTGCAATTACCGAGGCCAGTAGCAATGCAAGTCGAAGGAATAGTTTTCTTCTGAATTTACTTTCGTGAAAATCAAATAGTTAATCTCCATAACATATTTATTGCAAACGAAAAGCTTTCACTGATTAACGGTTTAGTAAACAATGTAAAAATTCTCCATTTCGATATTTGAGTTACGAGATATTCTTGGCTCAATTTTCTATAAGTTGAGGTAGCAAGAACATAGTCAATAGGAAGGGCATTCAATGTTAAACACAGATTTTTACTCAGGTGCAGTAGTACGTCTGGCAACTCTCCAGAAAGAACGAGGGCAACCAGCTTATTTACTTTTCGCCACAGTGTCACTTCTCCCTCGCAATAGACCACTGCCTTCCACAATGGCGAAAGTAGATCCCTTCAAAATTGGAAAAACAGGTGAAACCGTTTTTTTTCGTCGTGTGGTTATGAGTACTAACGAAGCAATCGAGTGGTATCGTGCTCTGGGTAATGGTGATGATAAAACCCCAACACCTTCAAAACAGGAAGAGCACGACAGTAAGTTAGATGGGAGAAAGATAGAAGTCTCAAAGTTAATTGATGACCCCGTCTGGCCATATCTAGGTTTACCAGTAGGAGATATAGGATTTGCACATCCATCAAGACTAAGTCATCCGGCTCCTTTCGTCGGTAGTATATCTTCTCGTATTCATCGCCGTTTTGGCAGTCAGAATGGCTTTGATAATTTTTTAACTGATGATGAGGCTGTTTCATTTGTCGCAAGAAGGTTGCACGTTGATCTACGAGCTTATAGCGAATATCTCGGCAGTATTGCTTTAGTGGCACCTGACCCAGTGCTAAAGCAGGTCGACAATTTTATGATTGAAGCTTCTGTTGATAAAGGTGAGCGAATTTTATATCGCTTCATCCCACAACCTGGAGAGTCGTTGGAAGGTCTGAAACTTACTACATTTGACGAGCAGGCAAACTTGCTTACTGATGTTAGCACATATGATATTCCAGAAGATGGTGTTTTAGATATCGATAAAGGTAACTGCATTGGAGCTTATGGTTATGCTGTATCACATAATATACATGGTGTGCTTGCCTATAGTCCGCCTAGTTCATTTATGCGTCAAATGAATTTATCAATAAATGTTGCCTCCCAGCAAAGTAAGACAGTCAGAGTCCCTACCGGTGCTTCAGTAAATTCTTCTACTATGGATTATTCTGCTGCTCAGGCTTCAAGGCTTGGTTCACATAGCGTCATTGGGGATCCCCCGCGTGTTCCAAATGTTAGTGAACGCATCAATATTGCAGAATCACAGCGAGATAAGATTGTAATTGCTAAACAGTATGGGCAGCGTTGGTTTTCTGAAGGTTCACGTCAAGAAGCTATGCTATTCATACAAAGTGAACTTAGACGAGCTAAGTCTAGGGTATGGATTGCGGACCCTTATCTTACCGGATTGCAGTTGGGACAATTCTTGTATGCTGTCAATGCAGAAACTACTTCAGTCATCTTGTTAACTTCTAAGCTCGCATTCCAATCGGTAAATAAAGAGGTGTCTGAGGTAGAGGATTTCAGCCAGAGTCTTGAAAAGTTGAAAGCGGATGTTCATTTAGAAGCTGAGGTAAATGTGCTTATGCAGCCTATCCTACATGACCGTTTTATGGTGATAGACGACACCGTCTGGTTCCTTGGTAACTCGTTAAATGCTTTGGGTGTAAAGACATCTCTGATTGTTAAGCTTCCAAACCCAGATGAGGTTATTGAAAAGCTTAAAAGCATGCTGAAACAGGCCATTTCTTTTGAAGACTATAAAAAGCAAAAAACTGAAAAGTAGGAAGACATTCTATTATGAAAGGATCTGCGTTTAATGCCGTTCTTGCTCCAAAAGTTGAGCGTTCACTCCCAGATAAACAAATCTTCTGGGGGGCGCAGAATGGTGGGCAAATATTCTTCCCGACAGTTAAAGATGCTTACGCTCGAAAACATGACAGCGATCCTACTCCCTTGCAAGAATTTTGCAGGGCAGTGTCAAATGCTCAAGAGAGGATTTGGGTTGTCGACGAATATCTGTTGATGCCTGATAACGGGAAAGGGGAGCCATCAAAACGAATTGACCAAATTTTGGCATGGCTACCACTCTCGCTTATCGCAAGTGATGTCCGATTACTCATAAAGCAACATCAAGAAGTTGAAGATAAAGATCTAAAAAGATTCCAGCAGCGTGCACAAGAAATCAATGACCGTAGAGTAAGGCATTCGAAGAATTGCTGTATAGATGTCAGAACGCACCTAACAAAAAAATGTGATTTCATCCATGATCGCTTCGCAATCATTGACGATGAGCTCTGGCATTTTGGTGGAACGGTAGGTGGATTTCATTCTGCAGTCAGTGCAGCTAGTCGAGGTTGGAGTGCTAAAGACCATGGTGCCAGTATTTTCTTTGAAGCGATTTGGAATGCAGGAGAGTAAAAATGATAGAACAATGGCCGATAGAATGTGATGCACTAAAATCGGAAGGCAATGCAAACCCTAGATTCAAAGACGTTCAAGATTTTGTCCACCTATTAGGTCTACTCCCAAACGTAATTAATTCATTCGATGACGTTGTTACTTGGATAGTGAGGGATAGCGGTGACATTACAGAGTTTAAGGAGCGTATTGCTCTAACTGCCGATAATATATCTCATGTAAATGATGACACTCCCCAATTATTAATGACATTGGCTTGTGCAGTAGTGCTGGCACGGGAACCTTCGCTAGATACTTGGAAAAAAGTTAATACATTTAGATATCATTCATGGGAAATTGAAAGTTGGCTTAGTAAAGCCATGATGGCATATGTTGAGACCGACTCATCTGCATCAGATGCTTATACCAAATTAGCAAAAATTGTCTTTGTTGCTCTTGAGGATTTTTCACTCGAAACATTATCAAAACGAGGCAATGAAGAACGAAAAAATTCTTTTGCTTATTGGGAGAAAAATTCAAGCAAATTAGAAGAAATATGGTTGGGCCTTCGTGGTGGGGCTGATTTCACGAATTATCATGCTGAGCTTACAATATTTGATGTGTTATACAAGCTCAATCCAGATGAGTTTATTAATTCAATTTCGAAATCAAGAAATCCTTATTTGGTGAGCTCATTGTTATTTGTTACTGGTGTGGGGGCATTTTCCCCAAAGTTTTCTGATTGGAAGCGAATGATTAATGCTTCGCCTAATGCGTTCGAAGATGATGGGAAATGGAATGGTTCTATTCTAATGCCACTGCTTCTTGTTGATGCTCGTAATCAGTTGTTACATATAACATCCAATATAGGGTACTCAGATATAACTCAAGATGAGATTGAAACGAATAAACAGAAGGTTACTAGTACAGTCAATCTTATCGTTACCACCTTAGCAGCGCGACAAGATGCCATTTCTATTTTTACTCGTTGGACTCCTTGGCTTATGCGGCAGACTTTGGGATCTGCAAGCCAAGATTTGGCCGATGTAAGATCATCTGCATTTGCTGATAACTCATTGATCGAAGCCATAAGCAGAAAGTTAAAAAATTGCCAGTTTCCTCAAACCCTTCCAGATGACGCCTTCTTATGGGAAGCATGGTGCTACCGTTGTGTACTGGCATCTTATGCTTATGACGGAAATATCGAATTACCTAATTGGGAGGGTTTTATTGATGAATGGCGTCTTTCACCTGAAGACTGGAGTGGAGATAAAGGGCAGTCTTTGCGTAACCGGTCTAGCATTGTTATCAGCCTAAGTAAAGAAACCCAAAGCATTGCTGCTAACTTATTAGCTTACCCAATTGCACAATCCTCCGCCCCAGTTAAAGCGTGGATCGATCTATGGAATGATGCCATAGTTTTACGCGATATTGTAGAATTTGGTGATTCAGACGTTACTACAGGTGAATATAGATCGCGTAGTGAGGCTGGGCAGCTATTACAGTTTCTCATGAGTATTGGACTAGCAATTTTCGATCAAGTTGCAAGTCGTACTTTTGATGAATCTTCGATTGAAGCCAGATGTCTTACTAAACTATTTACAGCTCTTAATTCAGCAGCTAGCGAGATGCGAGAGATTGATAGTACATTTAATAATGGTAAATGGCTTTTGATTATTCAACATTTGATAATAAGAAGGATGATTTGGCAGTCCACCTCTAAGAGTGAGAGTTCATCAACAAAAATTCAGGTTTTCAAAGTAGACGATACTCCTACAATTTCCGATATGCTTATCAAAGAAAAAGGTAACGTAGTCGAAATGACTGCCATTTTGCAATCGCTCTTACTCAATGACTCAGATTCAACGTTGAAATCTATACTGCACTCCGCATCAATTGATGTGTCTGAGATCTTGCAATCAATCAAGAAGTTGAACGATTATCATCAGAATAAATACCCTATTAATGAGGCTCAACTGAAAAAACTGGAAGTGTTAATATAGCCGATGACTAATGAGGTATATTGATTTTTCAGCATTATTTTTAAAACTAGATGTGATAAAAATGAACGCCTTAGCTCATTCATAAATTCCTCGGGCGAAACCGAAGCTTGATGAGTTATTGAGGAAAAACTAGTTTAATTAATATGCTTTGATACCAGCCCTAGTTAAATTAGGGCTGTTTTAGATAAGAAACTAGCAATGATTCTTGATTTAAACGATGCCATCTTAAGTTCTGAAGTTTGAAGAATGCATCTATCTTCAGCTGCGTTAAAATCAAATAGGTCAAGCTCAACCTCCAGCATATCGTGGAATTGGTTGTGTCCTAGAGGGAAACTATCATATCCAAAAGTATCAGTCATTTTAAAATGCTCTAAAAGTTCTTCTGACTTCTGGTAGTTATAAGTTCCTGGAATTGCTTTATTTAGTCGCTCTGCGAACTCTACTAAATTTGGTTCTGCCAACATGTACATATTGGCGACAGGTGGCTGATTTTTGGTCATTCGTATGATTCGCCCAAGGATCTGACGAAAGTAAAGTTCAGTGGTGACATCGGTAAGACTACAGCAAACTTGTAGCCTTGGTATGTCTGCCCCTTCGCTGATCATGGCGATACTGATGATCCATTCGCTGTTGTCTTTACGGAAACGGTTGATAAGCTCTGGTGAGTCATCATGCCTACAGGATACTAAAGTAGACTCTTTATTGAAGTGGTCCAATAGAATCGATTGAATCTGAAGAGCATGTTCATATGAAGATGCGACTACTAAGCCGCCAGCGTTAGGTGAGTCCTTTCTAAGAATATTCAGCCGATGAGCACTTAATGAAAGTAAGTGCTTGATGACTTCAGGATGTCTGATCACAGTTTGATAGCTTACTTCACCTTCGTTTAGCAATGACTGCAAACTAGTGTAGGTTTCAAATTTACCTAATCCTTTTACTGTTACTTTTTCAATATCAATTGCGGTGATTTGAGGCATCCGACAGACTTTGTCTTTTATTGCATCAACAAGATCATACGAGTAGTCACAGATAATGTTGCCTTCTGGATCGGAGTATTTAGCGAATGAAATTGGAAGTGTGTCAGTGCGCCAAGGTGTGCCAGTAAGTGACAACGTATAAGTCGCTAAATGCTGTATCGTGGAGAGAAGCTGTAATCCCCATGCATTTGCTGGAGACTCACCATTACCGGCGCAATGATGTATTTCATCAAAAATGACCAAGACTCTAGTAGCGGCAAGATCATTGATTAGCTCAGCTGCGTTACTAAGTGAGTGATAAGTACGCGATGCTCCGATTGCCCCAAGTCTGCCATTAAACTTTCGCTTTAATATTTTCTCAAATGTTTCTTCAATGCTCTGTGAAACGATTCGAGAAGGGGAAAAGCATACTACATAATCGATATCGCCACTGTTGATAAGAGCTTTTGCTATATGCGCTGCAAGCAGGGTTTTACCCGCACCAGGGGAAGCCAATACCAGGAACTGCGATTGCTTCTTATAAGATGTTACTGCCTGAGAGAGACACTGTTCTTGCCATGCCCTAAGCATTACATATTCCCCTCAGGTTGAGTCGATTGAATAATCTTTTTAATGGCGTTTAATCGACCGTAGAACCTTGTCGCTTTTTCTCTAGACTCATCTAGCAATTTCAAAATAGCTGGTCGCTTGTGTGGGAATAGCCCTAAATATTCCTGATAAGCATCAATCTCTCCCAACAGTAGTTTTAATTCAGCATTGGCTTTCTTTTCTTCATCTAGAAGATGCACCTCATTTGAGCTTTGACTTGTATCTATAGTTTCTTCGTCTGACGAGCCACAAGAGCCGCTGCTTAGCATTAGGATTAATTCAGAAGTAAGGTTGTAGGTTCGAGCGTTTCGCTCTCCACTGGCACTCAGGAGGCCTTTAGATGTCAGTCTGCTAACGTTCCTTGCTACTAGTCTAGTGGATTGGACTATATCTAGGTCTGTTGTGCTTGATGTTAATTGAATGAGTTCTTTTCGTCTGATGCTGGTTCCTTCCACGCGTTGCAAGAGTTCTTTGAACTGTTTATTCAAAGAAAATGGTTTGGATGTCATGTTTGTGTCTCAAAAACTAAATACTTAGGATTGCTAAGTATACAGAAATAAGTAAAACTTAGACAATCTAAGTACATGAGACTTTAAAGATGAAACTATTTTGTCAGATAACCCAATACCACTGCGGCTTAAACAAGCTCGCAATAAAATCGGCATATCCCAGAAAGAGCTTGGGATAAAAATCGGTATGGACGAAAGCTCTGCCAGCGGCCGTATGAACCACTATGAAAAGGGACGACATGTTCCTGATGTCGAGACTTTGAGAAAAATTGCTCAAGAACTCAATGTCCCGCTGAACTACTTTTTGTGTGAGGATGACCTAAGTGCTGAATTGGCGTGCTTGATTTCCCGCTTGGATGATAATTCCAAGAAAGCATTAATCACTGAGCTTGAAAAATTGGAAGACTTAGAGTTAGAAAAAGTCGTAGAACAGCGTAAAAACTCACCTGAGATTGCTATAGATATCAAAGATTTGTAGTTTAAATCTCCTATGAAACCGTTTTAACTTTAGCACCTACTGGAACAACGACACCATTCTCAACAAAGTACTCATAACTGATTCTTAGGTAAAAAAAGTCGTTAATAGAATATTAAAAATTAAACCCGGTTTCTGAAATAAAAATACACTTTAAGTAGTTGACGACTACTCCATCAAGGGTCTGTTAAAGAACATTTCTCGATTGACTCCTGTTGACTTGAAAAGCTTAGCAGGCCGTTTTCCACTGATTTTGCTATTTCCTGTTTCAGCCACCATATTGGCTGACAGTACTCGGTTTCTGAATGCTTTTGCTTGTAGCTCTCGCCCTAAGATCATCTCAAAAACGTGCTGGAGTTCAGTCAATGTGAATTCAGTTGGCATGAGCTCAATAGGCAAAGCAGTATAAGTAGCTTTTGCATGTAAGCGATTTGTTGCTGAACGGATTAACTCAATATGATCGAATGCTAGGTCATGTTGCTTTAAATCAGAAAGAGGCATCCAAGTAGACTTTTTGTCAGTATCTATTCGCTTAACTTGGTTGATGTCCACGAGAGCAAAGTACAATACAGTGAGCGACCATCCACGAGGATCACGCTTAGGGGAGCTTACTGTTTTAACTTGCTCTAGATAGGCAGATTTCATACCTGTTTTTTGACGAAGTGTTCTGTGTGCCGCAGACTCAGTAGAATCATCTTCACCTAAGTGTATGAACCCACCAGGAAGAGCCCATTTGCCCTTGAACGGATGCTCTTCTCTCAAAACCATAAGAGTGTGCAGTTCATTATTAATTAATGAAAATATAGCGATATCAACAGTACATAAAGGAACATCAAAGTCGTGGATGTTGTATTGCTTTAAAAACTCTTCTTCTGTCATTTATGTTCTCGTAAAATTATCTGAGAAAACCCACTAAGTACATCCTTGTACTGGTGGGTTTATGCGTTATTAGGCTAGCTTAGCTTTGATATCAGCAAAGCTGGTTTCCTTAATTATTTTTCCGTTCTCAAAGACAATATCTAATGCACCTTGTTGTTCTTGCTCAGGTGTCTGGCGGTCGAATAATTCAAAACCATTTTCTGTTTCTTCTATGCGCAATAAGCCAGCTGCAGACTTTTTATCTCCTTTGTCTGTAATTGGGTCTTTAAAAATCTCACGACCTTGGCCATTCACTTGTCCCCATGTGGCTTTGATAGCAAAGCCAAAGGTATCTCGTGTTAGGTGCTGGTAAGTATAGCTGCCAATACCAAATACAATATTCGTTGATGCAAACCCTTTTGCTTTAAGTCCTTGAAGAATAGCCTGAGCACGTTGAAGTGTTATTGAGTCCCCATAAATTAATCCCACACGCTCATTTAATAATTTATAGCCATTATCCGTGGTGGTTCCACCAAAAATATCCCATAAGCATTCCGCTGCGCCTTTGAATTCAGGCGTACCTGGTGTTGCGTCAGCATCACCACAGATAACCTTTACTGGATCACCACTGTCCGGTCTAAAAACAACCTTCGCAAGTCCGATAGCATTGGGCTGACGATTAAGAATGTCTTGTTTTAACACTTTCGTGTATTCACTAATGACTTCCCAAAAGTCCCAAGTGTCGGAAACAATACTTACCACGCCTGATGGGTATAGGTCGTTAATTAGTCTTTTAAAAGTATCGATCTCATTGTCTTTTTCGCCCATACACATAACGCTGTGTTCAGTGGCAGGGACAGAAACACCGACAACACCATCAATGCCATAATAGTCTTCGGCATAATCAATCGCAGCCACTGTATCGGTGCCGATAAAATTGGCTAGGTGTCCAATACCAGATGCGGCGGCATCCAACATGCCACTCATACCACGAGAGCTAAAATCATGAGCTTGCACTGGTATGAAATCCAATGGAGCACCTGTTTGTACCGCGTAATCGGTTAATAAACGCTTGTACTCATAGGCTATAGTAGCGGTTGTACATGGCTTCCAAATTTCAGCGCTAATGCTTGTTTCTATGTAGTTAGTAAGCCAGAAAAACTCAGGTAGAGTGTTAACAACGGTAAACATAGGAACCCTAATATTTACCCGACTGCCTTCTGGTAAGGATTTGATTTTTAATGGTAGGTAACCTAAATCGTGAAGCGCTTCAATGTGTTCAATTGGCACGGCTCCTTCACCAAGAGATGTATCCATTCTGCGTTTATATTTACTGACGACTTCTTGCTTAGGCTTAGCAAAAAACTCTTGATTCCATTGGTCGATCAAAATGCGTTTGATGTAAGCTTGAATCCCAATGACAACCACTCGTTCATCATAGCCTTCAAGTAAATTTGCTAATCGAGATGAGCGTGGTGTGAAGTTTGCGTAAACATATTCAGTCCCTTCTGGGTACTGACGTCTGTGGTCTGCTTTATAAAAGTCAATAGACATTAATGGGTTCATATCACGCTCCTTTAGTGTTTGTTGTGATTAGATTGTTTGATTTATACGTGTAATCAATAACGTGTAATTTATCGCTAGGCTGATGAGTAAAGCTGGTCGTGGTGTAAACCTCATCAATGAGCCCTTCAAATACACTTAAGCCTTTGCTGAAAATTCCGTGAGTCACGTAGAGAACCACTTTTTCAGCATTCTTTGCTTTTAGTTGTTCTGCAATTTTGATAAAGGTGTATCCGCCATCACAGATATCATCGGTAATGATGGCTACTTTTCCTGTCAAATCATCGGTTAGTACATCTGTATGGGTAATCTTTCCAGTTGCTGGGTTTCTTTGTTTTTCGCATATCACCATATTCGAAATATTAAGCTCTTCTTTTAACTCTGTGCAGCGTTGCAGTGCTCCTTTGTCAGGACAAACTAATACAGCCTTAGGGGAGCGTAATAAATCAGAGAGTTGAGAAGCACTTTTGATTATCTCGGTAGCGGGAACGTTAGTCGCTCCTGTTAATTCAAGGCCGACATTACTATGACAATCCCATACTGCAAGTTCTTCAATGTTTAGGCTTTTAATCAACCTAGCCATTAACTGGAGAGAGAAAGCTTGACCTTCAGCACAAACGCGATCCTGTCTAGCATAGGGTAAGTAAGGAATTTCAAGACGAAGCTTAACTTGCTGTTCATAGTGATTTTCTAGTGCATTATCGATTAAGAGTAAATCGAGCAAATCATCCGTGCTGTTAAGAATAGCTTTTATGGACACAAACTTTGGTGTGTCAGTCGGAAGATTAGATAGTTGAACGTGTCTTTCTCCTCCAGAAAAACCAAGAGTTACTAGTTGAACAGTGTCGTTTAAATCTGTTGTGATTGTGATACTCATAATTGCTGCCTCCTTGTTGAATATATATTGTCACAGAGATAATATATATTCAACACGTAAAGTAAAAAAACTGATGAGGGTCTTCTTTTTGAACAACAAATAGATTATTTAAGCAAATGACTGATATGGGGTGAGAGTGCTGGAGCTGCTCGCATACGCATGAAGATAAGTGGAGCTATCGACTTAAAGCTAATCAACTCCAAAATGATAAGCTTGGATACCTTTTTAATGAACATGACGAAAAAAATAGGAAGAAACACGATGAAATCTATTGTTTATATCGATATGGACGATGTCTTATGTGACTTTAAGGGGGCATATCAACAGGCTCGGGTAGATGAACCAAATATCATTTATCCTCAATCTCAATATGGTTTCTACGCAAACTTAAATCCTATTCCGTTTGGAGTTGAATCAGTGAAAAAGCTAATTGATTCAGATCTTTATGAGCCTTATATTCTGACAGCCCCTTCTACGAAAAATCCGCTTTGCTATACAGAAAAGCGGATTTGGGTTGAAAAATACTTTGATTTAGAGTTCACAGAAAAACTAATCATTTCGCCCAACAAGAGCTTATTGAAAGGCAAATACTTAATTGATGATAATGCTACAGGTAGAGGGCAGGATGGTTTTGAGGGGCTGCTTATTCACTTTGGAAGTACTGAATTTCCTGGTTGGAAAGCAGTAATGGCATTTCTAAATAGATAGTAAGGGAGCTTACTATGGAGCCCTGGCCCAACTAGTTCATCCTGAATAATCGAAAATACTCTAACAGAGCAGGCCATAATTCATAGGAATGTCCTAGCTGAGAGCAACATATTTTACTCATACTCTAAGCAGCAGCTCTTTTAACTGATTGGCTATGTAATCTAAAGAGTTGATAACACCATCCATCACGAAATCAAGTGCTCTCCCATACCCACTACTAAGATTGGCTGTATCAAAGCCTAGCTTTTGTAGTGTTAAAATGCATTTTTCTATTGCGTCATGAGCATCCGCTATTCTTAGGTCATTGTTTAAAAATAGTGAGGCTAAATTAACGTTTGAATCACCCCAATCTTCGGGTTCGACTTGAGATGGGAAGTCATGAACTGATTCGAGTTGACCATTTAAGTATTCTAGCCTGTTTAACAAGGCTTGAATAAGTTTTAGGCTCCCAAGACTTCCTATTTTACTTCGTGGGCAGCCAGCGTTAATGAGCAGGGATTTGAGGTATCCATTTGGGATTTTTTGTATTAACTCGTGGATATTTTTACAGCGTGCTAAAAACATTTGTTGGGTCATGTCGATGGGAGCCACTTGAGCCAGACGACTTAACGAGGGGTATTTGAGCCATCCGTTATCCTCAATTTCTTTTCGACTGAATCCTGTTAACTCTTCTGTTGTTTGAGCCAAACCTATCGTATCTCCAAGCTGAGATAGACCATCGCCTAAATTTAGTAATGCTTCTAATAATCGTTGTACTTTATTGACTATATGTTCTTCAGCTAAATCGATATGTTCCAAATTCTCTGGGGCGATAACATACTCGTATGCATGAATAATTTCGCGATCTGGTTTAGCCTTATAGAGCTCTCTCATAGGAACTTTTATTAAATTCCTACCAACCCGCTGACATTCAGTGAAGCACCATTGCCCTCCGTAAGAGGGATCACAGTTCCATTGGCCCCAGGCTTGATAAGGGGTAGTATCGTAAAAAATACTTTGTTCGTATTTTTCTAAAAACTTGTCATCAAGATAAACTGGATTATGGCGCTGAATTATGGAATCAGCTCTGTCATGAGTCATTGGTATTTGCTCGCCAGGCCATACCAGTGTTTCTGCATTTTGCTCTGGACATAATTCAGGATATACCGCTTCTACAGATGCCCAAAGCTGTAAAAGGAGTCCCTGTTTATGTTCACGAATGTCTAATTCAAACCACTCTACACCTTTGATAGGTTTTAAATTGATATGAGGTTTGCCTTTCATGACTTCTCGAATGTGGACGGTATCTTGTATATGCACTTGATAGAAAAAAACTCGAACACCTCGAGCTCCTCTTAACCACAAATATCGCCTTAAATATTCATTAGACATTCGCCAGCATACATTTCTTTTAAGTGAACCATGGTAGCTAGTAGATATTTCACCATCTGCTACATCAAATTCAGGAAGACCTAAGTCATCGTAAACTAGGCGTTGTTCATCATTACCAACACAACGTGGTGATAAACCAAGAGCCATCCAGACTTTTTCAGACAGACTATATGAGTAAAAAGAGCTATCCCCCCATGCAGCAACAATGTAATCGTGACTTGATAAAGATGGTATGAAATTGCTTATACATCCGATTGCATTAGTTGGAACTGAATACTCAACAACACCATCACCAGCCTCTCTCATAGTCTCGAGTGGTTGATTTGTTATTCCGCTCACAACTGCCATTTGTAGGTGAAGGTGTTCAGCATTTTGGCCGTATTGATCACTCTCTTGCATTGCAGCAACCTCTACTCTTATATTTGCTGAGAGCCCAACAGGAGTCAGGAGCTCACGAAGCTTTCGAGGGAGGTATTCTTCAGGTATAGGAAACGCAGCAAGGTAATCAAATTTCATTTTATAGCCTATTGTGTGGCAACATTGAAGCCTAGTATAAAGCGGTCAACCCTATTTATTATCAAGGTTGTGGAAGCAAGAGACACAGAGATTGATACCATACTTTAATGGTATATGAGAGCGAATAGTCTCTTTTTAGCATTAAACATTAATGTGCTTGCATATGACGATCAAGAAAAGGCAATATAAAAAGTAGAGCAGACCACTCGACCTAGGGCGATCAATTAAAGAATAATAAGGTTAGGTATGGAAACAGAGCTTATATCACGCATGGAGATCTTGCTGACGCAGTTTAAAACAATGCAACCATCAGATACTCCCGAAACCACTATTTTTAGTATTGGTAGCCGTGGCTACTACGAGAATCCTACCACAGACATATTGGCGTTTTTTTGTGACCCCAACGGCACCCATAAATTAGGAAACATTGTCTTAAAGGCATTAATGCAATGTTTGCCTGAAGATTATCAAGTTTTTGATTGTTCACTCAATGAAACACCTGAGCGAGAAGTCAAAACAGAGACAGGTAAGCGTATTGATTTATTATTGGAAGGGCCTGACTGGGTCATCATCCTAGAAAATAAAGTCTATCATCAGCAGAATAACCCTTTTCATGACTACGAGAAGTTTGTCCTTGAAGAGCGCAGCCTTATTCGTTTTAAAGATAAAAAAGCTATTTTTGTTGTGTTATCCCCTTCTGGTGAAGTTTTGCTTGATAGCTGGTTTGCTATCAGTTATCCGCAACTTACCGGCGCATTAAAAGAACAGCTTGCGCAAAAGTTTTTGTCTCAGCCCATAGATAAATGGACTTTAATGCTGCGAGAGTTCACCGTTCATCTGGAGAGTCTAATGTCTCAATCATCTGTGAATCAGCAGACACATAAATTTATACTAAATAATTTAGCTGAAATTAAAGAAATTCAAGATGTTAAACAGAAAGCTATCAATGAGTACCATCATCGCTTACAAATCGCGATTCAAAACCGCTTAACTCAAGATATTGCCATTCGCCTACACCACTGGAGTGGTTATCCAGCCATGCGTTTTGCTCTTCAAAAATGGACCGAAACTGAATCTGACGTAGTTTTGTATCTCTCCGGAGAGGATGGTGTTTCCTCGGTCAACACTTATGCCCACTTATGCGGTAGTTTCGATGAGAAAAAAGCAGACAGCTACATATTGAAAGGACAGCAAGTGGAGCGATGGGTAGAAGGTAAAGGTGACTATCGCTATCGAGGTTATCGTTTCATGTTAGGCTCGATGAATGAGGAAGCGATTGTTCAATACATCGCGAATCGGATATTAGAATTAGATGATTTCGAAAAAGCCTTTCAAGGTAATGCTAGATGAGTATAACCCGCGAAGAGTTCAGTGAGGGGCTCTATCGGCTCTGCTAGTCAACCTTGGATATCACAATATCGCCCGTTATAGGTCAATTGTTAACTCAATATAACTTGTATTTTATCTTATGGGATATAAGCATTCCTAGAAAAGATCGTAATTGTTTTTGCTCCGCGTGAGAGTGCAACATATAAATTGTTTGCATTCATACCATTAGCTTGAGCATCCAAAATCATACAATGATCTGCTTCAAGACCTTTGAGTAAAAGAGTTGATCCAATAGCTCTATTTGGTATCCGGTTATCTCCCTGATGGCGCAGGCGTTCTCTTACTGAGGATGCAGCTTCAAATACACTTATTGTTGGCGAAGTTATGGCTATAGACACAGACTCTTTAAGCGCATCGAATGCACTTTTTCGATAAACACGAGTACCAGATTTTAATTCGAGTTTTTGCATAGCTTCTAAGATATTAGACCTTGAGCTATCAGTAGCTACATCACAAAGTGCTTGCTCAATATTAGTGGCTGGAGTCCTATTTCGACCATTGAGAATACTTTCTACTCGTTGCAATGTGGCAGTCTTTGCGACATTTGTCATCATTGTGCTAGCCACTTGTAAAATAGCGGCTGTAAGCTCTAACCCTATTTTGATGTCAAATTGGCTGGCTGCCCTAGTTACGCTTAAAAGTTGAATTGGTTCTACGACCTCAATACGTTGATTACCTTGGGCATAATCATGCCTTGACTGTTCATCCATTGAGCTACCTATTACTAGTAAAGAATCTGTAGGGTAACTATTTAAAATAAAGTGTTGTGCATTATGCTGATTAGTTCTATCTGTTTTGTATATGTCTGTCAGTGGATGCCATATTACGTGGGCAGGACAAGTTTGTAGATCAACTCTTGCCCCTAACTTGAGGCTTTCTCTTGCTGCAAGTACCCATTCCCCAAGAGCGGGTGCTCCAGCATTTATCCAGCGCCATGGGGTATTTAATTCACCTATAAGTGGGAAGTGCTTTAAAACTTCACTGTTCCAATTAGGTAGTATGGACCCAGCAAAGTTAAAAATGCATTGCATTGGGTCTCCAAAAATAACAGTAGGAAGTACTGCTGAAAGAGAGGTGATGAGGTTATGTTGGTTAACATCACAGTCTTGGTACTCGTCGACAAGCAGCCTTGAATACGATGCCTGAACGATGTCGCTAATGCCGCCAGAATTGAGTAATGTCACGACAGATTGTCTAACTTCTGGATAGAACATCTTAGGCTTTTCTGGTGATGAATGAATAGGGCAGCTATTTGGGAAACTATTTGCTATTCGAAGAGCCCATCCATCAATAGTTGTAACAATGTAGTGTTTTGTCGGTACTGATAACTTCCGAAGTCTTTTTTTTAATGCGCTAACTCCAGCAGTTGTGTGTGTGAGCACTAAAATTGGCTTAGAATTTTGTATTAATAGTGCCTCCGTTATCAAATGGGTTTTGCCACAACCTGCTGGAGCGACTATCGCTCCTCGTTCAGTATTAAGAACTATTTCAGCATTTATCATGCTGCACCTTGGCTACGAGCCCAAGTAAAGAGGTTTATTAAAGCGACAGACAATATTGGGCTAAATGATCCAAAATTAGGTCCTATCATATTTCGAGCTATATGCTCTGATGGTTCAATGTCTTTAAACCAACTTTTTTTATTTGCAGCTTTTGCCAATACTGTTCTATGTGCATCACAGAAGTGCTCTCGACAGTCATCTAAGGTGAATTTTTTTATTGAATAGTTTGCTATGTGATCTCTAATCGAATCTTCACCCTTACGGTTTATTGCTAAATTTAAGAGGTCATTAATTAAGAATTCTGGGCATGAAAGGAACAAGGCGTCCTCTGTTGCATTACCATTAAGCCATTCGAAGATAGATATTCCTTGGGCGGCCATCTTAGTAGTTAAACTCAGGTGTTCTTGCGGTTTATCTGAGTCTTTGAAAATAGATGTAGGGTAGCCTAGAGACCTGAAAACCTCTGCCCGAGTGAACATGCTATCGCCGCCGCCATCTGCGCAATAGACACCTTGTGCAAGAATTGTCGGGTGATTAGCATCTTGATTGTATAGATCAATCCCTCTTACTAGCCCTATTTCAGTTTTACCTTCACAGACGATTACAGCTTTGCTAAAAAAAGCTTCAGCGCAGGCTCTTAATGTTGCCTGTTGGTCTCCTCCGGCATTTAAAGAGTATATGGCGTGCACATATGTTGGGGGGGCTAGTGGGGGCGTTTGTGGCGTAGGAGGAGCTAGTTTACGAATTACATGCAATTGCTCAGCTTGTAATTCACGTAAGACGTAAGGTGAATGAGTGGTGATGAATACTTGCTGGGTTGGTTCCGTATCTTTTGAACCTAACTCATTAAGCAGTCTTGTAATACGGTATGGCTCGAGGCCATATTCAGCTTCATCTACGATAAGAATACTAGAACAACTAGCCGCTTTTTGTAGGCCGCTGATTAGAAGGCGTGAAGAACCTGTTCCTAGTTGTCTTAGGGGAGTCCCATCACAATTGTGAAGGCTGATTGCACCATTGGATATGGATACTCCATTTACATCAAGCAGAGCGCTAAGTTGTCCAACTGGTACACCAAGGCCATTAGCTATTATGTGGACTTGAGTTAGAATCTCTGAGACTCCTTGAACTTGTTGTGTTGCAAAGGCTTGACGAGTTTGTCGTCCTAGTTGATGAAGTATTGATGATACGTTTAGTGTATCTTCGGAAAGCTTATTAAGCACTGATCGATTTCCCCACGCAAGGTTTTGATGGGAGGTTGTGCCAAGCCGAGCTGGCGACAATAGCTCTCTGTGCTTCCAAGGGAGCCGACGTTCTAAACCATCTGCTTCTGCCCTGTCCGAATACAATCTCCAATCAGGGGCTAAATCCACGTCTACATACAATTTTATTGTAAGAACTATTTCTGAACCGACTTGTGGTTCATCTGTTATAACTTTAGTTTCGGGATTGAAACCTCTGAGAAAAAATCCATAACGTTCTATATTTTTTAATTCTTCATGAAGCTCACCAATAGTGACTGTAATAACCAGTGGCGATGATGTATCTAGTTGATAGAAGTCTGCATCGTTAAAAGAGTATGTACGCCGTGCTCCTAGGGCAAGATCTATAGCATCTAAAATTGTAGACTTGCCTGAATCCCCTGGCCCTATTAGACAGTTAAGGCCTGGTTTTGGATGCCAAGATAGCTGTTTAATTGCTCTAAAGTTTTGTATTTCTATGTGACGAATTACCGACATACCAAATCCTTTTTGAAAATTAGCAGATTTTTTAAGGTGTTTATTTTATTCGCTTTTATATTTTTCAGCCGAAAGATGTATGAGAAAATGGAAAATACGCTCAATTACCGTATTCGGTTTATACAGCATTTCTTAAATTTTCTACCGCTCCCACAAAAGCATATCTCATTTCGGCCAATCTTTTTCGTAATATTAGCTTTTGGTATTGAAGCCAAGACTTGTTCAATGCTTTCATCATGTACCCATTTAAATTCTATGTAATCGGCAGTATTGAAAAGTTTAATAGGGTTTCCAGCACAATACTTTACACCTATTACAATGCATTTGTTTGCTTTATAACGATATTTTTCCAATAGCGCTTTATTAGCCATATGAGAGCGCAGATCATCAAAGCTATGAGTTTTTGTGCCGACTAAAACAACCACTGTGTCGTTTTCGACAAACGTCATAGTTCTGAAACCGTTATTTAGAGAATCTAATCCGATATTTAGTAAAGACTGGGTAATCTTATGAAGTAAGCTATCCGATAAGGCAAGCAGCGCAAAAGCTATCCACCTAGCACTGTCATCATCATAATCTTTAAGTGTTTCAAATAACTGTTCAGTACCTGGCGGCAGATTTAACTTGATATCGGGCTTATCCGGATATTCACCTCGCTCGAACGCCATCAATTCATCGTACTGATCTGAATAGCCACTAAAATACATTGTGGTGACATTTTTTTCTTCGCCAAATGCTAAATTGTCAAAAAGTAGCCGCGTATCCAAATAAGCAGAAAATAAATCTAGTTCGTCACCCATCCATTCGCGCTTATCACTAAACAATTCGATACGCCTTTGAATGTAATATAAAAAAACATCTGGGGTTAGCTTAGCTTTTGTTAATAGCTCAAAATCTGATTCACAAATAGAAAATGGATAGTCCTTGTTAGTAAATAATTTTAAATCCCCTAACTGATGTAGACGAGTTGCAATATCTGCCAAATGATTAAATGTGATTGATATTGGAAATATTTTTTTAACATCCTCTGATTTAAAGGACAGAAGATTTCCTGTTTTCTTCTCTTTAAAGTGACATTCGTTCGAACTAGCAATATATCGCTTTACTCTAAGTGACTGCTCAAATCCATCCTGAATGTTTTTAATAATATCCGTTCGCAACCGGCCAACATCACCCACTCGACCTTCAAACCTAAATTGTTTTGACTTGGCTTCAACTACCAACAAAAAAGGTCCCCATTTCACAGCTAAGTCCATTTCAGCTTCAGCATTTATTTTGTCAGGGTCTGGGTAACATAAACTTTGATATACATCTGACTTAGGGAATATTTGACATAAGTGTTCATAAGCACGCAGCTCTAACCATTTAGACTTGTATTTCTGGTATTGGTTACTAAAGAATTTATTATCCTTTTTGGCTATTGCCTCAAGCTCATCGAAAATAACATCATAAGCATTGGATATATCCCCAAATAGCAAGCGACCATCAAGTAATTGATAAAATGGTTTACGTTGAATGTGTTCAACTTGAGAAATGTTATGTTTTCCAACAGCAAATAGACCTTTAAAAGCATCAGCTTCTTTAATTGTTACCACGGGTAAAAGTGCCAGTTCTGTCAAATCTGCTGGCCACTTATGGCACATCTCAAGATTAATATATTCTACGCAGCCATAAATATAGGCCGCTTCCTCACTCTGTAATGAATCTATAAAATCCTGTTCTTCTTTACCACGAGTGGCTTGATTTTTGTATTCTATAAACTGATTTTGGTAACTTTCTGCATTTTTACGAATATGATCCATTTCATTGCTGTATAACTCTTCTATACGAGGAACCAGAGCAGAAGTGATGTCCACTACACGATTGGGTGATATTCCAACGCGTGCTTCAAACCATGAATCAAATTTACCTTGGATTTGCCTAATCTTCGCAGCTGTTTGTTCTGGATAAGCATTGCCTCTTATTACTTCGCTTGAGTGTTTTAGGTCTTCCGAAATACTTGGTAAGTCATCAGATTGCCGAGTGGAAATCATGTCAGCATGTAAAATATCTTGAAGTAATGAGTAAACGGGATTGGATTGGAACATGCTGATTTGTTTGTTTAGGCTAACACCAAACTTAGGAATAGCAATTTCAGCAAGGCGTTCAATCATGGCAGGGTGTGTCCCATAAGTATCGCCAATGTTACCGTTCTCAGTTGTGGTTAATAGCTGAGCTATCTGTAAGCTCAACATTGTTTCAGCACAAACTGTATCTAGAGTTGCCTCTATATTTTGTATTGCCGCTAACTTTTTATTATTTAGGTCTGTGACTACTTTTTTGAGATTAAACTCTTCCATTTCAACCTCCTAGGGTGAATAGCTAATTCATTCATGTATTGCTTTAGGTTTTTATGAATGTTTAATCTTCGCTTTGTGTTGGCTCTATTAAAGCCTTTATTAGTTATTTCTTCTGCAATTCTGACAGTACCGCTTTAATTTCCTTAAGTTCTTGCTGTAAATCGCTAAGTGAAGGTTGTTTGTCTGCCTTGGCTGCTTGGTGCTCTTCTTCCATCACATTAACCACTATACCTATCACCATGTTTAAGAAAGCAAATGCGGTAAAGAAGATGAATGACATGTAGTAGATCCAGCTCATGGGATAGACTTCCATGGTCTCATATTGAATATCTGTCCAGTCCTCAAAGGTCATCACCCTAAATAATGTCAACATAGAGATAGCTATGTCTTCCCAAAGAAATGGATTGATTTCACTGAATAGAAAGCTACCAATCGCCGCATAGATGTAAAAGATGATAAACATCAGAAGAACCACATACCCTAATTGTGGCAGTGCCTTTATTAATGAGTTGATCAAAATCCTTAGTTCTGGAACAACAGAGACCATCCTAAGAACACGGAATACTCGCACTAGACGAGCAAGGAGAGCCATTTCGGAGTTATCAATTGGTATGAGGCTGACGACTACAACCAATGTATCGAAGACGTTCCAGCCCTTTTTAAAAAAGGCTTTTTTATCTTCATCAGCTACAAATCGAATCGTTAACTCAAAAAGAAAGAAGATTGTTATGAAGACATCTAGGACTGTCGTGATTGAAATTGCAGAATATGGTAGGTCAAAGGTTTTTGCCCCGATCTCAAGGGCAGAAATAATGATGACGGCAACTACCAGCAGCTCGAAAATTTTATTGTTTTTGAGGTTGTTTAGTTTGATTTTTACAGCATCGTACATGGTTTTTCAGCCAACCTTTTAAGATAATAGAAAGTTCAGATTATAGTGATGTTCGTTACGATTTACCGCAAATTGTTTTGGGGTGTTTTCGACTTTTATAAACGATACATGTTGGTTAACAGACTATGGTCTCTTTGACTGATTTACTTTGTGTAGAGTCATGTTGACGATATTTTTCTTAACATGGCTGTTGTATAAGCCTTAAGTCTTTATTGGTATGGTTTTCAGTCATTTATTCACTCGCTTGTTAACAGTATTTTCATGATAGTTATGCGCTGTTTAACAAGCCCTAGATCTTCAACCAGAGCAGGTCTGCCTCGATGTTTGAATTATTCTCTCGAAATACTAGATTGTTGAGTGTACTTGATGATCCAAATTTTTGACTATAAACTCACTGTGTGTAAAATCGTTTACAAAGACTAGGGATGGTGGCTCACTGCTGCCAACAGGGGTAAGTAATGACGCAAGAGTATTTGTTAACGTTCCTTGAACATGGAGTTATCGACCTCGGTGGTGATGACAACAAACTAGAAAAGCTTCGCTCCACAGCTAAAGACTTGGCATCAGCCCTCCAAAATGCGCCAGAGAATACCATACGCTACACATTAGTTGCAGCCGATCCTAATATCCTCAGCACTGATCCAACCATAGAAGAAGCCATGCAGGCACTGCGTGCTCAATGGACAACTGTTGCCAACGCATACAAAGGTGGATATCCAGTAGCGATTCTGCGGGCAATACTCCTTGAAGCACTGGTTCAGTCTGCTCGCGAAGATGACTTGATTGCAGTGGCCTTCGTCAATACTGCTCGTAATGCTCTTGCCTATTCAGAATGCTCTTCCGAAACCACTGTCTGGAAAGCCGCTGTCAGCGAAATCGAAACCAAAGTTGATGCGCGGGCTGAATCAGAATGGGCAACACCAGAAATGATTACAGTCGCTCCACTACGTTACAAAGCCCCAGTTTCCGAAGCGCTTGAGCTGGTAACGCCTGTTGTTGATCGGAGTTCTCTTACTGAAAACATTCATTCGGCAGCAGGGCCATGGGGTGCAGCCACCCCAAAAAACCCGAACGCTACCAACTCCCCCCAGCCGTGGGCAAAATCATTTTCAGATATTATGGGACCAGTGATTGCTGATGCTATTGATGAGATCGCTGCAAAGCTGACTCCAGAACCTATCGATATTTCAGGTCCGCTGTCTGCATTGGCAAAAGCTGTTACAGGCCACGTTGATAAAGCGCTAACCAGTTTTAGTGGAGCAACTGCCGGCCTGCAACGTCGAACAAACCTCCTTTGGTGGAAGGAAGCGCTCTATTCTCCCAGTGCCCACGAAAGTTATCTTGATCTACCCGTGTTCGAAGCCGCAGCCCTTATGGCTCTGGATCTGCATCAACAGGTGCCAAGCTATTCACCAGCAAGCGTATCTGCCTTTTTGAAAGAAGCGATTCGTTGCTTACCAACAAATGAAGAACAAGAGTTTTTGAAACTTCTCCATAAGGCAAGAACAGCTGACTTCATGCAGCCATTTCGAACGTTGGCGGCAGACTACTCACCGTCTCCAGATGGGCGCGGTCCTTTGCTATCCCTGATCGGTTATCCACAGTCAGCAAATATTGAAGATGCTACGACTTTATCAGCGTTTTCAGGTATTAATCCTCAGCACAAGTTAACTCCTGTCGATTGGGGAACATATCTGTTTCGCGAACTACAAAGTGCACGGGCAATCCTGGGCACTCCATCCCTGCAAACCGCAAAGAGCTAAGGCACATATGGAAAAGTGCTCTAATCCCTATTGTTTTGCGGATGATAATACTTCTTGTGCTGACGGTCACATGACTCTGCAGCAGTGTCCCGCATGGAACAAACACCACAATAACGAAGGTGAGGTCCAAAAGGATCTGGCATCGTCTGAGCATATGATGCTGCCATGGAGTGGCTTGGCAATGGGAGGCACCGACCTTAACTTTATTACAGGTAAGGTGAAACCCATTACTGTCGGTATTTTTGGACCAGAAAGCGCGGGCAAGACCACTATTTTGGCTGCCTTGTATTTGCTACTCGGCCACGGAGCCTACAAGTCTGAGAAGTACAGATTCAGTAATTCATACACGCTCTCAGGTTGGGAAGCTGTATCTAACAGCTTACGTTGGCAGCCTGGTCAGCCACCCAATTTTCCAGCACACACTCCGAGCAGGTCATCAAGGTCGCCAGGAATGCTGCATCTCGCCTTTCGTCAAAGTAATCATGAGCTACGTGATTTCCTGTTTGCAGATGCTCCCGGAGAGTGGTTTAAGAAGTGGTCCGTCAATCAGCAATCCGAGGAGGCTGAAGGTGCCCGCTGGATTAGTAAGCATGCCGATGTGGTTTTGCTTATTGCAGACAGAGAGGCTCTGGCAGGTTCAAGAAAAGGGGCGGCACGTAACGACTTTCAGCTACTTGCACAACGAGTAATTTCAGAAATGCACGGACGGCCGATGGCTCTTGTGTGGACAAAAGGAGATATTGAAGTGGCTCCTGCTATGGAGGCGGCGATCAGAAAAGCAGTTGTGTCGTTTCCATCCGATCTTCCAGAGTTCACTCTCAGCATAAAAGATGCTGAGGCTCAGTCGAAGCAATGCTTCCATGAGCTGTTTGATTGGATCTTAGCTTTTAAACGTTCCGGTGTGGTTTTGCCAGAGACGGCTCCAGTCAATCACGACCCTTTGTTTCGATTTAGCAGGAAATAGACGATGACAGTTGAGCGAAGCATCCTTTTGATTGGCGAATCGAATGTAGGGAAAACTCACTATGGAGCTCAATTCCTGAAGCGCCTAATGGTGAAGGAATGTTCACTCCAAATGTCCGGAGCTCCTACAAATATTGAAGCTTTCAGCAATGCCTTAGCTTGTTTAACTGAAGGAAAGGCGACTGCACATACACCTTCGGAAGCTTACCTTGAAAGCGTATGGCCAGTTACTAGCGAACAAGGTGGCCATGCTGAACTTGTCTGGCCAGATTATGGGGGCGAGCAAGTGAGTAGTCTCGTTGCTCAGCGTCAGATCCCCGTCAAATGGAAAGAGCGAGTGATGGGAGCAACCGACTGGGTCTTGATGCTCAGGCTGCAATCCATACGCTTCGAAGAGGACCTACTCTCTCGTCCTTTTCATACGCTATTTGAACGCGACAAAGAGAACGATCAGACCAAGGCTGGCGATCAACCTACTGTTGACAAGCAATCTGATGTATTTGATATGTCCGATCAAGCAAGGGCAATTGAGCTACTTCAGATACTACTCTACTTCTCCAAAGCTAATTTGGATCAACCGCTTGAACAGCCACGTTTGACGATTTTATTGAGCTGTTGGGATGAGTTGAAGACAGAAGAACTACCAGGGCAGCTTCTGGAGTCGAGATTGCCAATGCTATGGTCATTTTTATGTAGCAATTGGATGTCCCCTGAAGTCTACGGACTTTCTTCTCTTGGTCGCCCTCTTAGCACAGACTCACCAGACGAAGACTACGAAATACAAGGGCCTGAAGAGTTTGGCTATGTTGTTTTACCTGATGGCTCCCAAAACAAGGACATCACTTTGCCGATACAGCGCTTGATGGCTAACGAGGCCTGAGAATATGCGTGTTGAACAAGCGATCTACGGTGAGGTATCTGGCAGGGGACACGGTCTAAGAACTTCAAGTATGAATAACCCCCAGATAGCCAAGACTTTCGCTTCTCGCCTGGATCTGCCGGATAGTATTCCTCCGGGAATATCCAATTGGTCGCCATTTGTTCGCGGTTTTCCCATTGATGATCAATATGTAATTGCCCGAACATTTCTAGACACAAGCGCGTCTCGAAGTGGCATGGTATTAACCCATGCCCTGATTATTCGTATTGAGGATATAGTTCATATTGAAGACTTATCCTTTCTGTTTGAGCGTTTGTTCTCAAGTGCAGATGAATGCCCTGACTCCGTATCACCACTTGAACTCATCCCTTCTTTTTGTAAATCGTCTCCAGCAACAGACTTGATAGCAGCGGCCAATGCACTATTAGATCCAGCTGGGCGAACAGCGATTTGGCTTGGGGTAACAGGGTTTGAAGAGCTGATTGGCTCTCTATGGAAAAATTTCTGGCCAGATTTAAGACGCACGTTTTCTTTTCGTTTAAGTTTTAGCCCAAAAGACATTGTTGATGACTCGAGGCCAACGGTTGTATGTAGCCCAGAGCAACTACAACCCCGCTGGATGAACCAGAACCTAATCAAACAACACCTTGCTTTACCAATGACTGAAACAGCACGGATTCTTTGTGGTCATGTTGATGTCAACCCTGTCCTGACACTCGCCAGTAGTTTGGAAATACAACTGGATTCACTGCAAACATTCATTAGATTAGAACGTTTGAATTCTCTGATTTCAGGCAATGAAGATTTTGATCATTTGCTCAATGCACTCCGTTTGATCGATGGTCTGTCTAGGGATCCACAGACTGGTAAAGAACTAAAAACCACTCTAGTAAGTAGGGTTAGTACCTTAATACCGAAGGCAACTCCCAAGCAGCTACTAGTAATGAGAAATCTTACGTTATCTGGATTTTTCGATACTGAAAGTATTTGGACTACGGTTGAAAACAGGGTCAGCAACCTCGACTTTGGTGAAGTGAACGATGATGACTTGAGCAACCTGTTTTTATGGTCAGCTAAACCGGATCTTGCGATACCTGACTGGCGTGAGAGCATTCGGGCTGCGTTAGAAATGGCAGCCCATAAAAAACCTTCGACGTTGTTTAGAGGTATATGTCGCTGCGTTCCGCTTGCTAATGATGCGTTTTCGGCTGCTATTTCTATCTTGCCAAATACTGATGACATAGAGTCAGAACTCGTATCAGAGATCCCAAACAAACTATCTACTTCCAAACTTTCGGCTTTGCTTATCCCGCTACTGGAGAAGAAGTGGATAGTTGCACATGGGGCCGTACTGGCATCTGTATTATCACCGATGGAAGCAGTGAAGCAGCAGATCCAGGTAGATACTGATTCATCGAAGGGGGCTGGTGTTAGAGCCGCACTTAGGTTCGCTACTCCAGCTCAGGTATTAGAGTGTGCGCTCAAATACAAAGACTTGCGCCTGGTTGAGTTGGCTTCTGAATCAGCTGTTAACCATCCAGAGATTTTGCTCGATATACAATGCAAAGACCTTACCGAACAACAGGTTTGGAGATTATCCATAGAGAGGAAATCTACGCTGTGGGGTTCTCCAAGTGACCCGATAAATGCCCGAGATACCCTGTTCGCAATGCTAGCAAACGGAAGCTCCATTGATAATAGACTGCTTGAAGTGCTGGCAAGTACTCCGCTAGCCAATCTATGTGCATCCCCAGAGAGAGAGAACTTATGGAAACTTCTTCCAGCTAGGATTTACGATCGCTATCTACAGGCCACTGTTTCAGGCTGGGTAGAAAAAGCAGAGCAATCCGTTATCGGAGGTCAATTAGAAGCTGAACTTGAGCAGGCCATTGTTCGCAGTAATGCGCTAGCTCAGTCACTTGTGAAGCCAACCGTATCTATTGCTACTCGCCTTTTAATAATCAGAAGCCTCCCATCTTTTACAGAAGAGAATTTCATCCACTGGATTCATGAGCTTCTAAAGAGTGTGCGATCAATCCAGTATTCGGAAGCAGAACAACTGGGAAGGTTAATATTGTCGAGGCGCTGGAAGGCTGCTGTAAGTCATCTGGTAGATCACTTTGCTCCTCATCGACCTGATCTAAAACCGTGTTTGACGGTTTGTAGCGACTTTCTCGGCTTTTACAAGGCATGGAAGCTTGGCATATCAAAACCAAGTGTTTCAGATAAGTGGAACGCTTTCGAGCAATTAGCATGTGACTTATACCCTAATGGGCCTGATACCAATGAACTGTGGTCCCGAGCAGGAGGAAAGAACTGGGATCTTTTGAATCAAAACCAGAGTGGGTTAACACGCTGGCATTCAGCTCTAAACAAAATGCGGTCTGGAGGTAGTCTAAAATCCAAGAACCTAATGGAGATCATGCTTGGTGACTATCCAGGTAATGAAGAACTAAGATTTTTTTCCAATGACCCTGACATTCTTGAAAAAAGCAGAAACTTACTTTCATGGTGAATAAATGACCTCTATCGGATACCCTCAGGGCCATGCCTTGCTTATTGGTGTAGCTAATTATCAAAAAGTTTCTAGTCTACCAAGTGCCGTATTAAACGATGCGAACGATGTCGCAGCGACACTCTTATCACCAAGTTATTGTGGCTATTCAAATAACAATATCACTGTGTTATTGGATGCATACGCCACTAGAGCATCTGTATTGGATGGCTTGGCTGAATTGGCTAATAGAGTGAATCCAGATGACACTGTCTGCATATTCTTCTCCGGTCATGGAGGAAGATTCGTCGGTGAGCAGGGAAATGAAGACAGTGTGTTAGCTACAGTGGATACCGATTTGGATGACATTAAAAATACATCTATAAGCTCTGACGAGCTAGCTCATGCATTTTCACAGATAAAATCAAAACAGCTTCTAGTATTTATTGATGCCTGCCACGCTGGCGGAGCTGCAATTGCAAAGACTCTCTCAGATGATAAAGGCAACGTACTCAAATCTGGTTTTAGTCAAAACACTTTCGAAAAATTAGCTGCCGGTACTGGTCGAGTGCTAATAGCATCATGCCGTGAGGATGAAGTATCGAATGTTTTTGAGAATGCTAGGAATAGTGTTTTTACAACCGCTTTATTAGATGGGTTACGTGGAGCAGCAGATAAGGATGCAAGCGGCTTGATTAAGGTCTTCGATCTATTCAAGTACATATCGGATGAAGTACCTAAATTAATGCCTGATACGCAGCACCCAATTTTTAAAGCTGATAATTTAGAAAACAACTTTGCTATTGCGCTTAACCAAGGTGGCAATAAATCTCTGAACACATCGACACAGAGTACACAATCCGTTAATCCTGAAATACAGCCTGAATGGGGGGAGCTGGAAAAGCTTTTAATCGAGTTATACCCAATGGGCCCAGAAGATGAAGAGATTTGGAGCCGAGCTGGGGGGGATTTATCCCGCTTGCAAATCAGACGTAGCGGCCAAGCGGCTTGGCACGCGGCTATACGTACCTTGAAACAAGGTGGAGGTGGACAGAATATCAATTTCACAAGCTTAGTAGAATCTGCTATTGAAGATTTCCCTAACCACCCTGATTTAGGGAAATTTAAATTACTGTAGCTTTAAATATCTCTGTAAGACTGATGACATTTTATGTCCGAGAAAAGGTTTTAGGGCTCATGTTTGAGCGAAGGCAACCCGTGATTCTGTTGGTTCTGAAGCAAAACCTTGAAAAGCGTATCTTACTAAGCCTCATAGAAAAGTCTTTTTAAAGAGAGATAGTTTCTACTCGATATACTTTTGTGTAGAAAGAAGTTAGCCCCTTACCTGGGGCTAACTGTTCTATTTTTTTGGAGCTCTGCAAGCTCTATGTTCTTCTTCCATAACATACCTATCACCATATTTAAGAATGCAAATGCGGTGAGGAAGAGAAACGACATGTAGTACATCCAACTCATTGGGTAGACTTCCATCGTCTCATATTGGATATCAGTCCAATCTTCAAACGTCATGATTTTGAACAGCGTGAGCATTGATATAGCGATGTCCCCCCAAAGAAATTGGTTAATTTCACTGAACAGAAAACTCCCAACCGCCGCGTAAATGTAAAAGATGATGAACATCAAAAGCACAACGTAGCCTAGTTGGGGCACCGATTTCAAGGGCAGAGATAATGATGACTGCAACAACCAGCAGCTCAAAAATCTTATTGTTTTTGAGGTTGTTTAGTTTTTACAGTGTTGTACATAGTTTCTTCAGTCAATCTTTTAAGGTGATGGCAATTATAGTGACGCTCGTTAAGATTTACCTCAAATTGTTTGAGGTGTTGTCGATCTTTATAAGCGATAAATTTTGGTTAACAGATTGATATCTCTTAGGCTAAGTTTTGCTATGCATAGAGCCATGTTAACGATATTTTTGTTAACATGGCTCTCGTATAAGCTTTAAGTCTTTATTGATGAGGCCTTTACTCATTCACCCACTCCCTTGTTAACAATATTTCCCCGATAAATAAGATGTTATGTACGAGACGATGGAAGTGTATCCATTTAGCTGGATTTTTTACATTATCTTTATTTTCTTAACCGCATTTGTGTTTTTAAACATGATGGTGGGTGTGGTGCTGGACGTGATGACACGAGAAACCGCGGAAGAAGAGCATGAGAATCAAGAGAGTAACCATCACGCTTTGGTAACGCAAATTTCTGAGTTACAAGCTCAGGTTGCACGCCTTGCCGATAAGATAGACGCACAACAAGAGAAAAAAGATTAGCTAAGTTTCTACTGTTCTAAACGGGCCGCTGGCTGATTTTTTTTAGCCAGCGGCCACCAAATGTGTTCAGCATCAACCCCAGCAGTACAATGAAAATACCAACCCATTGCATAGCGCTAACCGTTTCGGATAGAAAAATTTCCGCTGAAGTTAATCCCACCACAGGCACGCCCAACGTGAGCGGCGCCACAGTGGCGGCTGGATAGCGAGACAGCAAATAGCTCCATAAACCGTAGCCAGCTAAAGTCGCAAAGAGTGATAGGTAAGCTAATGTGGCGAGGGTTTTTAGGTTCAAATTGACGATATTGCTCCACATGACGTCTCCGCCATCAATAAAATAAGCACACAAAAAGAAGGGCACAGGTGGCACCCAGCTTGACCAAACGATCAGATTTAGGTTGGCATCGTAGCCTTTTTTACTGATGATCTTAGTGAAAATATTCCCCAACGCCCAGCTTGAGCCAGCGGCTAACGTTAACCCAAACCCCACTGCTGTCATGGTGGTGTCTTCATTGTCTAATCCAATCACAGCCAAACCACCAATGGCAATGCCGATAGCGAGTACTTGGTAAGGTCGCACGGTTTCTTTCAACAATAAAATGGCGAATAACAGGGTAAAAATCGCTTGAGATTGCAACACCAAAGACGCAAGCCCCGCCGGCATGCCAAACGACATGGCACTGAATAAGAAAGCAAACTGACCGAAGTTCAATGATAAAGCGTAACCAATACACCACAACAGCGGCGTATTCGGCCGAGAGAAAAAGAAACACCCAATGAGGCCGATAACAAGGAAACGCAAACCACCTAACATCATCGGCGTTAGCTCATCCAAGCCCCAACGCATGACAATAAAGTTAAAGCCCCATGCAACGATGATAATCAGCGCCAAAAACATATCTTTGCGAATCATGGTGAGTCCTTAACCGTACAGTAATGAGGCGAAAATAGGCTAACCACTTTACGTGTTTTCGCGGTCTTTGCCCATGGACAGATAACAAAAGAATCAAGGACACAGATCGCGAAACGCTATTGAAGAAAACGCACACAGTATTCATTTTCTATTTAGTGTATTAATAGAAAAGATAAGTCATTCTTTTGCACGCTAATATAAATTATTCTAGGGTAGAAAGTTTTTTAACAACAATAAAGAAGACACATTGAGTCTTAGTATTATGCGAATTTTAGTTGTGGAAGACGACCGTATTTTAGGTGAAGCCATCAGCCAAAGAATCAGTCGTATGGGGCACGGCCTCGATCTTGCTCAAACCGGATCACAAGCCAATCAAATGTTGTCGTTGCAAGAATACGATCTCATGTTATTGGATCTGAACTTGCCTGATATGACGGGCGATCAAATTCTACAGACCTTACGTAAAAAACATTCGAATACCCCCGTAATTGTCTTAACCGCACGAAATGAAATAAAAGATCGCATAGCGTTATTGGATTTGGGAGCAGACGACTATATGACCAAACCTGTGGACTTTGGCGAGTTAGAAGCACGATGTCGAGCCTTGTTACGTCGTAGTCAAGGCCAAGCGCAAAATACCATAGAATATGGCAATGTTTGCTTGGATCTTCAAGCTTGCTCGGTGATTGTTAACGGCCGTATTGTCGATCTAAAACAGCGAGAGTTTCGTTTGTTAGAAGTCTTTATCAGTCATACAGGGCGGGTCTTGAGTAAAGAGGCGTTGATTGAGCATATCTATAATTTTAATGAGCACCCAAACGCCAGTGTGATTGAGATCTATGTTGCACGCCTACGAAAATCTCTACAAGACAGCGATATTAATATTCGAACTATTCGTGGTTTAGGGTATTTGCTGGAAAAGCATCATGGCTAAAGCGACGACGTCTATTCGTCGGCAATTGATTCTGATGGTTGCGACGGTATTGATAGTCATCAACGCGGTGGCGCTTTGGAGTGCACATCTCTACGCGAATCGTGCTGCAAAAGAATCCTACGATCGGCTTTTGTATGGCGCTGCTTTGCAGATGGCTGAAAACATCACTATGTTGGACTCGCAAGTGTTTATTGATTTGCCTGTTTCGGCGTTTGAAACTTTGGCGTTATCAACGTCTGATCGGGCATTTTATGCCATGATGAATGGGCAATATCAGGTACTGACCGGTTACAAAGACCTTCCTAATATTCCCTTTACCCAGTTGCTGCAGCAGTCCAACGAAAAAGAAAAATTCATTCCTATTTATTATGAAGCTATCTATCGAGGCGAAAGAGTTCGTTTCGTTGCCTTGGGAAAACGTTTGTTAGAAGCGGATAGTGTCAATGATGTCTTTATTATTGTTGGGCAAACATTGGACGCACGACGTGCTGCCGCGACGGAAATCAGTCAAATGGCATTGCAGTTTGTGACCTTGTTTTTCTTCATCACTTTGTTCTTATTACTCTTTGTGATCTGGCGTGTGTTACAGCCATTACAAGTGATTAAACAAGCCATTACAGAACGTTCGCCTCAAGAATTATCCCCCTTAGAAGCCAATGTCCCCAGTGAAATCGCGCCATTATTAAAGAGCATTAACTACTTTATGGCGCAATTGGATAATACCCTAAGCCGTTTAAAACGCTTCACGGCAGAAGCCGCTCATCAGATACGAACACCCTTGGCTGGTCTGAATTCACAGGCGCAAAATGCCATAGATGAAACCGATGACGTGTTACGTCAAAAGCAATTACAGCATATTTTAGAAAGCAGTAATCTATTAACCAACACGGTTAATCAACTGCTGAATCGCGCGACACTAACGCATCGTTATCAAAGCCATCCTTTTAGTCCGGTGTTATTGGATCATATAATCAAAGACACCTGCCGCGAGCTGGTGGTGTGGGCTTTAGAGCGACAAGTTGAAATTGCCTATGTGGGAGATATTCAAGTTACGATTAACGGTGATGAGTTTGCCCTTAAGCAAATGCTGCAAAATATCATTGAGAATGCCATTAAATACAGCCCGAAGGGCGGAATGGTTGAAGTGGCGTTAATGCTGAGGAAGGAATTGCCCGATACGCCCATCGTATTGCAAATTCGTGATCAAGGTGTTGGCGTGCCAGATCAGGACAAAGAACATATATTTGAGTACTTCTATCGCAGTCCAGATAACTTTACCTCTGGTTCTGGTATCGGTCTATCGATTGCAAAAGAGGTAGCTGAACATCATGATGCTAGATTTCATTTAAAAGACAACCAGCCAACAGGATTGATTGTAGAAGTGATTTTTCCGCAACGAAAAGGACTTTCTTATGAGCACTAAGGTCGTATTGGGGCTTGTTTTGTGGTTGGTGAGCCGCATGGTGTTGGCGCTTGATACACCTCAAAGTACGAAATCCATTTTTCCCAGTGTGAATTCCCATACCAAATCGCAAGGGGCTGTCTTGTCTGTGTATGGCGCGATAAATCATCAGGCTATCGCCCCTTTATTTAAGGCTTATCAAGACAGATACCCAGAGGTCACCATCCACTACACAGAAGCCAATACACGCTATCTTTACGAGCAGTTTCTTTCTCGGCCAAATTCACGTCCCGATGTCATGCTGAGTCCCGCGATGGATCTGCAGTTTAAATTGACCAATGATGGCTATGCATTGGCTTATGATTCCCCAGAGCTGAGCAATGTCCCCAAGGATTCACATTGGAGAAATGAGCTGTTTGGTTTTACTTACGAGCCTATCGTGACGGCGATCAATACGGATATTTTAGCGGGAGAAGCCTTGCCTCAGAGTCGTGAGCAGTTATTGAACTTGATCCGCGGTAAGAATCATTTGTTAGACGATAAAATAGGGCTATTTGATATTCAACAATCGGGCTTGGGCTATTTAGCTTGGGCTTATGATGGACAGCAGTCTCGTAGTTATGGACGGCTACTAGAAGCCTTTGGCACTCATCAGGCTCGGCTTTATACGGATACGTCAGCGATGCTGACGGCTTTATTAAAAGGGCAGATTTTTATTGCTTATAATCTTGTCGGTGCTTATGCCTATCAATGGAGTCAGCGATATCCGTGGATTAAAACCACCATGCCAACGGACTATACATCGATTATTATGCGTACCGCTTTTATTCCCCGTGACGCACGACAGCCAACATTGGCAAAGCGTTTTATTGATCTTTTATTGTCTCCAGAGGGACAGCATATATTGGCGAATCAATCTGCTATCACACCAATCAGCACAAAGGCGATAGGCCCTTACAGTCGAGAGGAACTCAGTAAGTTGCCGCACGGTATTTTCCGACCGATTCCACTTGGGCTTGAACTGCTTATTCAAACGGATGATGCTAAAAAACAGCTGATTTACCAAGAATGGGACAATGCCATGCAGCCTGTTCCGCATAATGCTTCATCCGTGTCATTGCCATAACTTTTATCGGTTATTCACCCACCATGAAAGGTTCATGAAAGGTTTCCTCGCTAGAGTGCTCTACGTACTTTGAAAAATAGTCCCAAAACAAAAATAAATTGGAGAATACTATGTTTAAAAAACTGCTTATAGCGAGCGCTTTCTGTGCGACTTTAGTAAACAGTCCTGTGCAAGCGGCAGAGCGAGTATCCATTGGTACTGGCGGAACCGGTGGTCTGTTTTATGTGATTGGCGCAGGCATTTCTGAAACTCTTAACAAATACATGGACAACACGACAGCAAGGGCTGAAGTGACAGGGGCGTCTGTAGAGAACAATCATCGTGTTGCCGCGGGCCAGATGACAATGGGGCTTTCCTCTTCCTCAACACTGTTTGAAGCTAAAAATGGCGAAGGCCCATTTAAAGTGAGTGGACCCTTGGATGTGGCTGGTATTGCTTATTTGTATCCGGCGGTACTGCAAGTTGCGACCATCTCTGGAACCGGAGTGGATTCATTTGAAGCGTTAAAAGGCAAACGTGTCAGTATGGGGCCTCCAGGCAGTAATGCAGCGGTATTAGCGACACGATTGTTGCAAGAGTACGGTGTGTTTGAAGACGTTACGCCACGATTCCTTTCTTACACTGAGGGGGTAAAAGCATTAGTGAACGGCCAAGTCGATGCTGCGGTAGTGCTAGCGGGTGCGCCGACCTCATCTTTGATTGATCTCGATTCACAAACCGACATGAAATTGTTGTCAGCCGATATTAATAAGCTCGATAGCCTGATCCAAAAATACCCTTTCTACCAAGCTTACTCTCTACCTGCTGGAATCTACCCAGATCAAACCAAACAGGTTTTGATGATTAACGATCCAGCTATATTGTTTACCAGCGGTAAAGAAGACCAGAGCAAAATTTACAATATCACCAAAGTAATTTTTTCGCATCTCGAAGAGCTAGGGCAAATTCATCCTCAAGCGAAATCGATCTCATTAGAAACGGCTAAACACACGCCTATTGCTTTGCATCCAGGTGCGAAAAAATATTATGACGAAGTAAGCGGCAACTAGGAGAGTCATTATGTTGAACTTAGATTCCAGCAATGGCCCTCAAAGCTTGCTCCTTGAATCAAAATTTGTGGGCGGCAAGGAGCGTCTAATTGTTTCTTTGTTGTTCAGTGTGGTCGCCGCTGGAATCGCCGGTCTTGTGCTTTACGGTGCTTATTATGGTGGTATTACCGCATTACTGTTGAGGTCGTTGTTTTTTTCATTTGTCGCCGCGGCCGCCATGCTGTTTTATGCACTGAGATACAACAATTTCCTGAGCCGGGGAGTGTTTTATACGTTGGCTCTGTTGGCCGCCATTCCCGGTCCTTATTTATGGCATAACTACATTGATATTGTCATGCGAGGTGCCATGTCGGTTGAGCAGGACCGAGGTATCTTTATTGCGTTAATTTTAGTGGTGTTTGTCTTCGTCCGTATCGCAGTAGGTAGGGCTCTCGTTATATTAATGGCGTTGGCGTTTTTGTATGCGTATTTTGGGGATGTTATACCTGGCAAATATGGACACAGTGGTTACGATCTTAGCCGTCTAACGTCTACTTTAATGCTTTCTACCGAAGGTGTTTTCGGTGTGCCGATGGGCGTTGCTGTTGAGTATATTTTTCTCTTCGGCTTGTTTGGTGCCATCTTAACCAAGATAGGCACAGGTGAGGTATTTGTTGATATTGCGCGGGGCGTTACAGGGCGAGTGCAAGGCGGCCCTGGCCTATCGGCGGCTTTGTCGAGTGCATTGCTCGGCTCCCTTAATGGCAGTGCGGTTGCGAACGTGGTGACCACAGGAACTTTTACAATCCCACTGATGAAACGGGTCGGTTACAGTGCGAAACTGGCTGGTGCCATTGAGGCGGCGGCATCATCTGCGGGGCAAATTATGCCGCCAGTAATGGGGGCCGCTGCGTTTTTAATGGCGGAAATGATTGGCATTCCTTACGCTGAAGTCGCATTGGCGGCGTTGGTGCCAGCGCTCTTGTATATTTTTGCCTTGATGATTGCTGTGCGCCTTGAAGCAGGACGTCTAAATTTAGCAAGAGACACTGATGCAGGCTTACAGTTATTGCTCAACACCTTGAAAACAAAGAGTTATCTTTTGCTGCCATTGGTGGTGTTGATTGGTTTGATGATCTCTGGCAAATCGCCAACTCAAGCCGCGGTAATGGGCATTTTGGCTGGTTTAGTGGTTTGTCCTTGGAAGAAAGAAACGCGCATCAATGTGTTCGACCTTATTTCAGCGTGCAAAGAAACCTTGTCTGCTACTTTGCCAATTGTGGCAGCGGTTGCCGCGGCGGGTGTGATCATTGGGGTTTTGAATCTCACTGGCATGGGCCTGATGCTGTCGGGTTTGATTATTGAACTGGGTGACGGCAATCTGTGGGCGGTACTATTGCTCACAGCACTGGCGTCTTTTGTTTTGGGAATGGGCTTACCGACATCCGCTGCGTACCTTTTGTTGGCTGTATTGGTGGCTCCCGCCATGACACAGCTTGGTATGGAAGCGTTATCGGCACATATGTTTATTTTCTACTTCGGATTGGTGTCGGCCATAACGCCTCCTGTCGCTTTGGCAGCCTATGCGGCGGCCACGATCTCTGGTGCTGATGCGAATGAAACCGCGGTGGAGTCTATGCGTTTGGGGTTTGTAAAACTGCTCGTGCCATTTTTGTTTGTGACCATGCCGGGTGTGTTGCTGATTGGTACAACAACCAGTGTGATTGCCGCGATTACTTTTGCGACCTTGGCGACAGCGTCCATGAGCATTGGCTTTTCTGGTTGGTTACGTGAGCCTTTATCCTGGCCGACTCGTTTATTGTATGTGGTTGCAGCTGTGTTAATTGCTTGGCCTGCCGCGGCAACGGATACGTCTTTGTTTGTGGTCAGTGCACGTGTATTAGGTGTGCTGGTATTTGCCGCGTTGCTGGTCAAAGCGCGTTTGGGTGCTAAGGAAGATAGGTTGAAGATCGCGAAAGCGTAAATTATTTATTACCGCAGTTACTGATTGTTCAATGAAAAAAACCGCACTTTAAAGCGTTAAAGTGCGGTTTTTTTATGCTGCACAAAATCGTTAAGGCAAACCTGTCATAAGCAGTTTAATGCCATAGGATGTTGTTAATATGGCGATAAAGCCAATGCCATAGAGAAGTAAAAACCATTGCCATGTTTTGAGTCTAGCGGCTTTGTCTTTGAGGCTTTTCAATGACATTAGTAACCCTCCTGATAATCTTCCACCTTGCCTGCGAAGACGCGATAGCCCCATAAGGTGTAGGTACAAATCAAGGGCACGAAGATGCATATACCCGGCAGTAAGAAAAGCAAGCTGCTGTCTGGTGAGGCGGCTTCCATAAAGGTGAGCTGTCTTGGAATGAGATAGGGAAACAAACCCACCACAAGACCCGCGAAGCCTAATAAAAACAAGGTGGCAGCATACCAAAATGGTCTACCTTCATGGTGCACTGTGCCATTAGCGTGACTGTTTAGATCTCTCCAAGCCAACAACGCAACCACCACGGTGATTATAGGGAAGGGCGATAGCCACAAAAAATTCAAGCCAGAAAACCAACGTTGACGAATGTCTACTTGGCTTGCCACTGTCCATAAACTTACCATTACCATGGCTAAAATGGTGATTAGCAAGAGTCGTTTGCCTAACTTGGCTGCGTGCGCTTGAATACGTCCACGACTTTTCATAAACAAATAACAAGCGGCTAATAGCGCATAACCTGCCATAACAGAAAAGCCAGTTAATATAGAAAAAGGCGTTAGCCAATGTAGGCTGGATAAGCTGTCGACACCGACTGGAACGCCTTGAACGATTGAGCCTAGCAACATGCCTTGGCAAAATGCCGCGATAGCAGAGCCTGCGCTAAAAGCGAAATCCCAATAAGTTCGAGAGGTATCGGACTTAAAGCGATACTCGAACGCCACGCCACGAAAGATCAAAGCAAACAGCATCAGCATGATAGGCAGATAAAAGGTTGAGGTAATACCAGCATAAGCGGCTGGAAACGCCGCAAACAACACCACACCACCAAAGACCAACCAGGTTTCGTTGCCATCCCAAACGTGTGAAATAGAACGCATTAAATGGTCACGCTCGCCTTCTTGGTTAAACCAAGGGTAGAGAATGCCAATCCCTAAGTCGAAGCCATCGAGTAACACGTACATAAAAATGGCAAAGCCTAAGACAAGGAAGTAGAAAAGAGCCAAATCCATCATTTATCTCCTTGTTCTATTGTTGGTTGATATTTTGCTTTCGGTTCTGTCGAATGCTGTTCTTTCGTTTTCAGCGACTTCACCCAAGCCAATGCATAGCCCGGCGCTTTCATACCAATAAGTTGCTGCTCTAGTGTTTCCATTGATGGCGGTCCTTTCTTAATCAGCTTGCCCATGAAGTAGAGATAAACACCGATCAGCAGACTGTAAATGATGACAAACAGGGTCAAGGTAAAGAGCACGCGTTCCGCTGGCAGTGGCGATACGATCTCGGACGTTCTAACCAGATTATAGACAATCCAAGGCTGGCGACCGATTTCGACCACATACCACCCCGCCAGCACCGCAATGACTCCCATCGGTGTAAAGAAGGTTACCAAGGAGAGAAACGCTTTGTTCTCATATAAGCGCCCTTTACGACGCAATAGGAGGGCTAGCGCAGCAATGCCCATCATGCCGACACCAATTCCCACCATGATACGGAAAGACCAAAATACTAACGGCACGTTGGGTCTGTCTTCTGGTGGTACGGCTTTTAGACCTTGTACTGCGCCATCCCAAGAATGCGTCAAAATCAAGCTGCCCAAGTTTGGAATACCGAGTTCATAATCGTTCGACTCGGTTTGCATGTTTGGCATCGCAAACAGGAGAAGCGGAACATTTTCTTCCTGTGCAGGCCAAATGCCTTCCATTGCCGCCAACTTAGTGGGCTGATGCTCTCTTACGTTTAAGCCATGCATATCGCCAATCCATGCTTGCAACGGTGTTAACACCAAAGCAAACCACATGCACATAGATAAGCCTTTTTTGGCAAAAGGAATGTTTTTCTTTTTCAGTAAGTAATAGGCGCTGATGCCCGCTACTACGAAGGTTGCCGTAATTAATGACGCCATCACCATGTGAGTGAGACGATAAGGCATGGAAGGGTTGAAGATGACGGCCATCCAGCTTTCGACTTCAAACTTACCATCAATGATCTTGTAGCCTGTTGGTGTTTGCATCCAAGAGTTCGCCACTATGATCCAAAACGCTGAAATCCAAGTACCTATCATCACAGTGAGTGTTGAGAAGAAATGCAGCTTGCGACCAACGCGCTGCCAACCAAATAGCATCACGCCAAGGAAGCCGGCTTCCATGAAGAACGCGGTGAGCACTTCGTAAGCCATGAGAGGACCAAGAACAGCCCCTGTCATCGCCGAAAACTTGGAGAAGTTGGTGCCGAACTCATAGGATAAGACGATGCCAGACACCACCCCCATACCGAAGGTAATGGCAAAAGGTTTGATCCAGAATTTGGCCAGCTGTAAATAATAAGGGTTGTGCGTTTTTAGCCACATGCCTTCCCAAATGGCGATCAGTGTCGCCAAACCAATGGTGATACTGGGAAAAATAATATGAAAGCTCACCGTAAAGGCGAACTGTATGCGAGATAAAATGGCGACATCGAGGTCCATGGCAACTCCCGTTTAAAATAAGATGGCCTTAGGAATTGTTCTTAACGCGTTGAGCACGCATCTGTTGTAACGCCAGAGGCAATAGGGCTAAGCCTACAATGCTAAAAAGCGCGATGATTTCGGTCATTAGAAAGCCAGTATTCATGATGCTTGTCCTGTCATTTGAAAATAGTTTGATTTAGATCAAGGTTGTCTTACCTATAGCAAGGGACAGGCCAACTATTAGTTAAATTTATACCATTGATTTTAAAGGATAAATTATATTTCTTTGCTTGTAGTGTAAAAAAGGTTTACGATTTTCTCACTTTTAGGTGTAAACGAGGTTTACGAATTTGACGCTTTCCTTGATGTTTGAAGTGGCCATGCTGGTGACCAGTGTGTGCGGTGTATTGGTCGCTGCTTGGTTACTGTGGCGAGCGCGCAAGCAAAGCGATCTTCAGGCCTTGGCAGGCTTTGCTATTATGATGGCGATTTGGTGTTTTGGGCATGTGGCTTTGTTCCAAGGTTACGAGCAAATTGGCATTCACATCATTCTTGCCAATCCACTGATGCCGACCTTCTTCTTACATTTTGCGATTCGTTTTGTGAACGCTGGCTCAGTCAAAGAGCCGATGCTTGAGCGCTTATATCAAGCGGTGCCTTGGTTTTACTTAACCAGCCTTGCTGTGGTGTTACAGAGCTGGTGGATAGGGGCCGGCGATGCGATCAGTACGCTTGATACGCGTTCGTTTTTTATTTTTACCGAAGCGGGAGCTTGGAATCTCGCTTATACCGTGTTGATCGGCATGCTGGCTCATGGGGTTTTACTATTTGGTTGGTATCGACATTCTGGCAACAAGAAACGCTCTATTCTCGCCATGTTTGGCGTGGGAGCGTGGGGCTTGTTGTTGGCGACCAGTTTTGTTTTTCCTTCTTTTGGTATTAGCTGGTTTCCTTACCCTATGTTATTGCTACCAACCTATTTATTGCTGCTGGTTTACGCCGTGGTGCGTTATCAGGTTTTGTCGGTCAACGCCTTTGCCAACCGAGCCTTGCTTTGGGTCGCTATGATGCTGGTGATTCTCTGTGTCATCGCGGTGATTAGTGTGGTGTCTGGACGCCTTGGTTTGCAGGCGTTAGCGAGTGTGCCCAGTTGGCAGTTGTGGCTGTATTCCTTGTTGATTTTGGTGGTGGCGGCACTGATCTATCAACCCCTGAGTCGCTTAATTTCTCGGCTGATTTATCCCGGTGCATCTTTGAATGAAGCCGTGTTGGATACTTGGTCAACACAACTAAAAGACGCCCCAGACTGGCCGCAATTAATTGCCATTGGTGAGCGTTTACTTTCCCTACAGATAAGGCGTAATGTAGCGATCCATCTGCAAAGTGCCGCTTATCCTGTTCAAGAACAAAATGACGCTTTAGCGATACGAGTCTCTCGATCAGATACGGATTGGCATTTTGTTTTGATCGGCTGGGAAGATGCTAGCCCAGGAATGCGTTTGACGGCGGAAGTGTTTGCCTCCTTGTTTTCGACCAGTTGCGGTTTGCTTGAACGGTCGTTAGCGTTGGCCGTGGCCGAGCGAAAACGCATGGATGAAAAGCACTTGGTGGAACTGGGCAGTTTGTCTGCGGCCATGGCACATGAGCTGCGCAACCCGTTGAATATTATTTCCATGGCGGCTTATGACGCGCCAGCTGAGACACGACAGCATATTCAAACTCAGCTTAAGCGCGCGGATCGTTTAGTGAGTGATATGTTGGTGTATTCCGGTGGCTTGTCATTGCAAATTGCTACCACGCCGTTGCGATCTTTAGTCGCCAGCGTGCTGGCACAAGCTCCGTCCGAAGGTGTGGTATTTGAGTTGGAAATTGATGAAACGATTGAACTAGATGCCGACCCGCAACGACTGCAGCAGGTATTTATTAACCTTATTGATAATGCCATGTCTTTTTTGCGTAATAGGCCAGAGGGCAAGTTATCCATTCAAGCCGAGGAGCGGGAGCAGCAGATCATTATTCAAGTGCATAATAACGGGCCAACCATTGATCCGAGCCTACAAGGCGAGGTTTTATTTCAACCCTTTGTGACCAAGCGAGCGGGTGGCAGTGGTCTTGGTTTGGCGATCGTGCGTCGCATTGTTGATGCTCACGGTGGGAAGATTAGACACCGTAATGATTCAACCTGGCCGGTCACTTTCGAGCTTATTTTACCCCGTCACTTTTCGGGCGCAGATATTTCAAACAGAGCATTCCATGACACAAAATACAATATTACTGGTCGATGACGAGCCCGCGTTCCGTGAACTGGCGAGCCGTTGGTTGGCGAAGCAAGATTATCATGTGAAAACCGCCGGTAGTTTAGACGAAGCGCGAAGCACTTTGGTGTCGTTTGATGCCGATTTGGTGTTACTGGATTTGTCTATGCCACCGCATTTTGATCCGCAGGTCACCTTGGATGCCATGGACGATTTTGCTGGTCGTCCGGTGATTATTATTACGGGCCACGCCGATCGAGACTTGGCATTAAAAGCCATTGAACTAGGGGCATGGGACTTCATTGCCAAGCCGATTGATCCTGATATGTTGGCCGTGGTGGTGCGCCGAGCCATCACCAAAACCACCTTAGAACGTGAACTAACTCAGTTAAAACAAGTGAGTGGATCCACTCAAGGGGCGGCAGCCTACATTGGTCATTCGGTGAGTTCGCAAAAGGTGAGGGCGCTGGTGGAGCGAATTGCGCCGACGGATGTACGTGTCTTGGTGACTGGGCCATCTGGTACTGGCAAAGAGGTCATTTCTCGTACCTTGCATGACTTGAGCCACCGCGCGGCCAAGCCGTTTGTGTCTGTTCACTGTGGTGCGATTCCAGCGGAATTGTTGGAAAGCGAGTTGTTTGGTTATGTGAAAGGCGCGTTTACTGGGGCGGAAAAAGACAAAGTTGGTTTATTGAGTTTAGCCGATGGTGGCACCTTGTTTTTGGATGAAATCGGCGAAATGCCATTGGCCATGCAGGTCAAGTTGCTGCGGGTGTTGCAGGAAGGCACCTTCTTTCCTGTGGGAGGACGAGAGCAGAAGCACATCGACATTCGAGTGATCTCTGCGACCAATGCCGATTTAGTGGAAAAGGTTCGCGAAGGCAGTTTCCGAGAGGATCTGTATTACCGGATTAAAGGCGTCAATATTGAAACCCAAGCATTGTCGGAGCGACTCGAAGATGTCCCTGTGTTGCTGCAATCCTTCTTGCAGCGCTTGCAAAATCAGCAAGCCATGCCGCTCCAGCTGAGCCCCGAGGCCGTGCAATGGTTTCGTGATCAGTCTTGGCCTGGCAACGTTCGTGAATTGAAAAACGCGCTGGAAAGTGTGGCCTCTATTTGTCCTCAAGGCCGAATCACGATGGACGATATTCAACTCTTGTATCCAACTGGCGAGAAAATTCGATCAACGTCGGCTAACTTGCCAGCAAGTGATGCTTCTTTGGATGAACAGGTACGTGATCTTGAAATTCGTTTGATTACCCAAGCATTAGAGAAGAATCAAGGCAACCGCACCCAAGCCGCCAAGCAATTGGGGATTTCCCGACAGGGGCTGATTAAAAAAATAGAGCGTTATGAGTTGTAGAGTGAGCTTAATCGTTCTACATGAAATTCTTTGATTAAGATCAGTGTTTTTTAAGTATTTTGTTGCTTTCAGTATGAAAATTGTTTTGTTTTTGTTATTAACTGCGGTGTAGTATCTGACGATAACCTTACAATAAAAAAACATAATAAGGATGTTATTATGAAGTGGCAAAGTCTATCCGTTAGAAGTCGCATGTTCTCTGTACTTGCTGTATTACTGGTTGCCAGTACGGTGGTCTCAGTGAGTACTCAAGCTCTTTCCACATTAGATACAGAGTTAGAGCAGTTAAAAAAAGAAGTATTACCTACCCATCTCACCAATTTAGCTTCGCAAATTAGTACTGAAATTACACCGTTAATTACAGCCTCTCATTTGATGACCAATGACAATTTTGTCGAAGAGTGGGTTCGCAAAGGTGCAGCGGATAATCAGATTTCTTTTATAGAAGCTAAGTTGAAATCCGTAAAAGACATCGCGGGCAGTGATTCGACCTTTTATGTTTTAAATGGCTCAAATGGTTTGGAATATTTTGGCTATGAAAAAGACTTTTTTAAGACGCCGCTATCAGACTATCCATACAAAGAGTTTTATCCAAACTTCTTGGCTACGGGTCATGACTATGAATTGAATTTGCAGTATGAGAATTCAATGCTGTTTATTAACTATCGTAGTGATTCTATGGACCCGAATACCAATAAACCTCTTTCGGTAGCGGGCTTAGGAATTAATGCCGATAAGCTGATTAATATGGTTCAGAAGCTTCAAGTCGGTCAGCAGGGCCGCGCTATGTTGGTAACAAGCAATGGCGTGATTCAAGCAAAAGGCGACTCACCTTTTATGGAGATGATAGACAAAAACCATATTACGAATCTATTAGGTAATAAAACCGATGTAGTGATGGATGATGTGACTATTAATGACCAGGTTTTTTACCTTGGTTCTTTGTGGGTGCCTGTGTTAGACAGGTTCATTATGCTTGCTGTGCCGAAACAGCAGGTTATGGCACCGATTTATTCTCAGCTCCAGAGAGCGTTTCTTTTCTCTGCAGCCTTCATTTTGATCTCATTGCTTATTCTTCATTTCGTTATCGGTTCCTTAACTCGCCCTATTGTCGCTATTGGCAAGGAGGTACGCTATGTGTCGGATAATTTAGATCTTAGCTATCGAATTAAGAGTGCTGATAAAGCCGAGATAGGTGCGTTAGCAGATACGGTGAATTCTCTGCTAGATACCCTGAAAGGTTCGCTTTTGACTGTGAATGATGCCGTTAAAACGACCGATGGTGCCATTGCTGGCTTGCATCAACAGGTAGATGAACTTTCCCAAGCATCCGAAGCTGAGAAACAATCAGTACAACAGATCTTTATTTCTACTCAAGACATTACTGAACAAAGCGCTCAGGTAAAAGAGTTGGCAACCAAGGCAGGGGAGTTGTCTGATCAAAGCAATGCTGAGCTTCAGCAGGCTAATAAAGAAGTGCAGAGCAGTTTAGTGTTTTTGGAGGCTTTAGAAGTCGATATGATGCAAAGTAAAACCAGCCTGACAGAGTTGAATGAAAACATAGAGAAGATTGTATCCGTGTTGAATGTGATTAGTTCTATTTCTGAGCAGACTAATTTACTTGCTCTAAATGCGGCTATCGAGGCGGCACGTGCGGGTGAGCATGGTCGAGGCTTCGCGGTTGTGTCTGATGAGGTTCGTATGCTTTCCCAACGTACCAGCGAATCCACCAATGAAATTCAAAGCATTATTTCGCAGTTAAGAAGTGCATCATCCCAAGTAACCTCGCAAATGGATGTGGCTTGTGAGAAGAGCATTCAAACACTAGATAGCCAAAAACTGGTATCCGAAAAAGTGAATGCGCTTGATGCCTTCTTGCAGCAATTGTTTGATATGAATGAGCAAGTAGCTGAGCGTGCAGGAATCCAAAACGCATCGGTTGAGGATATTAATCAACATCTTTCCATGTTGGCGGCACAAAGCGAGCAAACAGCAGAATTGTTCCATCAAAGTCGAGCCGCGACGAATGCCATTGGTGAGGAAATGAAACACCTGAAAGAAAAAGTGGATCTGTTTAAAGTTACCTAATGCTAAAGACTGATCCGACCAAGCCTAAGGCATTGGGCTTGGTCTTTTTTGCATCGAATATGGTTAACTTGCGCTTTTTAGCGACTCGGTGAGGTGAGAGAGAAAATGTCGCACGATCGCTGGTAACTTCCTTCGTGACATAATTTGCACCTGAAGACTGCGTTGGGTTAATGATGGTTCGCGCATCGCACGTATCACCAATCCATCTTGTTTTGCTCGTCTTGCCACGGTTAACTCACCACATAACGCAATGGCGTTTTCACTTTCGCTGACAAAGGTATAAATGGATCCGGCCGAGTCGCTCGATAAGGCTGGAATAATTTGTAGGCCTTCAATATGACAAGCAATATCAAATAAGTAGTTCAGCGTTGTTCCTGGCCCTGATGTGGCAATAGGATACTCTGTGAGGTCTCTAATACTAATGTCTTGCTGAACGGCGAGGGGATGGTTTTTAGGTAACAAGGCAACCACTGGTGAAGGGACTTGCAGAGAGACTTCAACACCTTGTTCAGGCTGCAAATTAAAGGTGAACGCCGCATCGACTTTGCCTTCTCGAACCAATTGCGTTGCTTTGCTGGAGTCTACAACATGCAGTGAAAAGCGTGCACTTGGGTATTGCAAACGGAACGTCGCCATAATGTGGGGAAGAAAGTCCCACGCCATACCTTCTGGGCAAGCCAGCGCGATAGATTGCTGCTGAATATTGCTGATGCCTTTCATTTCTGACATCACGTTTTTAAATTCCAAAGCATTACGCAATGAATAGGTATAAAGAATATCCCCAGCTGGAGTGAGTAACATGCCTCTGGCTTTGCGCTCAAACAGTGTCAGCTGAAGTTTTTCTTCTAGCTGGGTGATTTGTCGGCTGATCGCCGATACCGCCACGTGGAGTTCTTCGGAGGCCGCAGACAATGAGCCAGTTTTCGCAACCGCATGGAAATATTTTAACGAGATATCATTCATAAGCTTTCTATTTTATAGAAGGTTTGGTTATGCAATTGATAATTGTTGTAAAGTTTATTACATCTTAAGCTAATTGCCATCATCATTTCGCGTATTTTGGAGAGATCATGTCCCAAACAACGAGCCAACATGGCCGTCAAACCGCTTTGCAATTCGCTGCTGAAACCATGAAAAATGGTCAATTTATCGACACGTTAACACGTCGCGTGGCCATTGCGAGCGAGAGCCAAAATCCAAATGCCAGTGCGGAATTGATGAGGTATTTAACCGATGAGATCCAACCGACACTGACGAAATTGGGCTTTGATTGTGAGATCTTTGCGAACCCTATGCCAGTTTGCCCACCCTTATTAATTGCGCAACGCATAGAAGATGAATCCCTACCAACCTTATTAACTTATGGTCATGGAGATGTTACCAATGGACAAGTTGAGCTGTGGCAAGAAGGCACACATCCTTGGGAATTGACTCAGATTGAGGAGAAAATCTTTGGCCGTGGTACAGCGGACAACAAAGGCCAGCATACGATTAACTTATTTGCTCTGGAGTCCGTATTGAAAGCGCGCGATGGTAAATTGGGCTACAATGTCAAAATCTTATTTGAAATGAGCGAAGAAGTCGGTTCAAAAGGTCTAGAACAGTTTTGTTTTGAGCAAAAAGACGTGTTAAAAGCCGATCTCTTTTTAGCGTCGGATGGCCCGAGATTGAATGCCAAAACCCCCACGATTTTCTTAGGTTCTCGTGGCGTATGCCAATTCCGTTTACGTTGTGAAACGGGCAATGGGGCGCGTCACTCTGGTAACTGGGGCGGTGTAATTACGAACCCAGTTACGCGCTTGCAACATGCGCTTGCTAGTTTAACAACCGCTGATGGACGAATCACTGCAGAGTGTTTGCGTGCGCCTTTGCCAAGTGGTCTGACCGCTGAGATGATGCGCGAGTTAACGGTGGGTGGCTACGCTGGCGATCCGACCTTGAATGATCAATGGGGGGAGAAAGAACTGAGCCTAGGTGAGCGTTTATTTGGTTGTAATACGCTGGAAGTGATTGCCATTGGCGCGGGTGATGTTGAAAAGCCTATTGGAGCCATTCCTGATGTGGCTGAAGCGGTATGTCACTTACGTATTGTGCCAGGTACGGATTGGCAAAATTTGGTAGCGAACCTATCGGCTTTTCTAGAAGAGAAAGGTTTGGGGGATGTGAAGGTGATCTTTGAAGGTGGTTATAACGCAACGCGTTTGGATCCGACTCATCCTTGGGTCGGCTTTGTTAAGTGTTCTATGGAGACCTCGCTAGAGCAAACGGTGACGGTTTTGCCTAACTTGGGTGGTACTATTCCAAATCACTGTTTTGCGGATGTGTTGGCCTTGCCGACGGTGTGGATGCCTCACTCTTATCCTTCTTGTAAACAACATGCGCCGAACGAGCATTTGCTTGAGAATGTTGTTAAACAAGGGCTGTTAGCCGCAGCGGGCTTGTTTTGGGACTTGGGCGAACATTGGCCTGAATAACGTCCCCCGCTTTTCTGTCTGAAACGGTGGTCCAGTGAGGCCGCCGTTTTTCTTTGTATTGCTCTATAATGTTTTGATTTTTTGGGTAAATTCTATGATGGATTTTCTTTTGTATTTGGCGCTGGGTGCCTGCTCTGGATTATTAGCGGGATTGTTTGGTATTGGCGGTGGTTTGATCATTGTTCCTGTGCTGATTTTTAGTTTTACCTTGCAAGGCTTTTCTGGGGAGGTGTTAACCCACCTTGCCGTTGGGACATCTCTGGGGGCGATTTTCTTTACCTCGATAAATTCGGTATTAGCACACCACAAAAAAGGCGCTGTTGAGTGGTCTCGGGTTATCTGGCTGGGAGCTGGGATTTTATTCGGTAGTTCATTAGGAGGCGTGACGGCTTCTTATATTCCGGGAGCGAATTTACAGCAAATCATTGGCGTATTCTCGCTCTTGATGTCAGTGCAAATGGCCTTGAACTGGCGTCCAAAAGGTCAGGGGAAGGGCCTAACAAAACCTGTTATGTCCGTGGCTGGCGTGGTGATTGGCTGGGTATCGGCCATATTTGGAATCGGTGGAGGCTCCTTGATGGTGCCATTCTTATCTTGGAAAGGGGTGGACATCAAAAAAGCGGTGGCGACTTCGGCGGCGTGCGGTTTGCCTATCGCTCTATCGGGCACTTTATCTTTTATGGTGATCGGTTGGGATAATGCGTTATTGCCGTCTAAAAGTATTGGTTTCGTATATGTTCCGGCGTTAGTGGGGATTGTCTTAATGAGCATGTTTTCAGCTCGCTTTGGGGCGCAGTTGGCGCATCAGTTAAACCCGCTTATGCTAAGACGATTGTTCGCTCTATTATTGTTTGTTGTCGGCGTGAATTTTCTGTTTTGACGATATTTGACTCGAGTTGCGCTCCATAAAAAAGAACCCTCAATGTTGGTTGTCCAACTATTGGGGGTCACTTCATGATGCGGCGTTTTTTTATGCTCAATTACTTGTTTGATTTATCGGATTTTGAAGTGTCTACGAATACCAAACAAGGCAAGTAAACTGATAAAACTGGTTAACAACAAGTAATAGCTTGGTGCCAATTGGTCGCCTGTGGCGCTGATGGTCCAGACCAGTAAGAAGGGCGTGAAGCTACCGAATAAGGTTGTGCTGATGTTGTAGCTCAACGCCATGCCGGTTGCTCGAACGCGAGTTGGGAACATCTCAGACATCAGAGCAGGCAAGCCACCAAAGTACATGGACTTCAAGACACTTAACCAAAATAGAACACTGGCAAGCATGATTAATGTTGGGTGATGAGACAAAACGAAGAAGGCAGGCCAAACCGTACTGAAGAACAGCACACCAGCAACAATCATTAAGCGCGTTCGACCAATGCGGTCAGACAAAATACCCACAAAAGGCGTTAAGAACATCAACACGGTATAGCTGATCAGTGTGCCGCCGTATCCAATGGAGTTGCTTAAGCCAAGGTATTTTGTGGCGTAAGTCGGCATGAAGATGATGGCATAAGTCACTGACGTGGACAGTATCATGGCGCCAATGTTGAAAAAGATGCCAAGCTTATTGTGGGCAAACAATTCAATTAGCGGCACTTTTTCTTCTTTTGATTCGGTAAATTCACCGGCTTCCTCAATGTGTTTGCGAATGTATAACCCCACAGGGCCAATCAATAAACCAAAGAAGAACGGGATTCGCCAGCCCCAGCTTTCTAGCTGATCTGTGGTTAATGTGGTGGTTAGTAATAAGCCAAATCCAGCCCCCAATAGACCGCTGAGTCCTTGGCTGGCAAACATGAAGCTAGAAATAAAGCCTTTACGTTCAGGATGATGTTCAACCAACATCGCTGTGGCGCTACCAAATTCACCGCCAGCAGAAAATCCTTGTAACAATCGCGCAAGCAAAATCCCTAGCGGGGCAAGCAATCCAATGGTTTCATAGGTTGGCATAACGGCGATCAGAAAGGTTCCGGCCATCATAAGCCAAATCGTTAACAGCATCGCGGCTTTACGGCCAATTTTGTCGGCGTAACTGCCTATCACCATGGCACCAATGGGGCGAATAAGATAAGACATGGCGAACGTAAAAAGCGCCAGCATGAGTGACAGCGTTTCGTTATCGGTCGGGAAAAACAGTTTAGAAATAGTACGCGCAAAAAAGGCGTACACGATCAGATCAAACCATTCCAAGGCGTTGCCGATGGAGGAGGCAACAATGAGTTTGAGTATTTTTTTATCCGTAGGTTTTTGTGTGGAGGCTGAAGCGCTCTCTATCTTATAAGTGTCCGACATTTAATGTGGCTCCGTTGTATTTTTTATCTTGCTAGTAACTCTCCGATCGATACTAGGGAATGATGAGTTTTTGCACAATTATTCATTTATTAAAACTTCTTTGCTTTTTTTAGAAAGCTCGGATGGCGTATTTTGGGTCGAATTAATGTGGAATGAATTTTATAGCGGAATGTAGGCTGGTTTTTGGTTCGAGTTTTACTAAGAATATTTTCTCTGGCAGAGACATGGAGGGAGGTAATAGATCAAGCCGGCTAAAAATCAAATGCTTGATCTATAAAGTATTATTACGCTTTAGTGACGTCACATGAAAGCACGCCATCTTGCACTCTCACCGATATCGAATCGCCTGCTTTTACGTCCTTAACAGAACGAATTACCTGTTCGTCTTTGGAAGCAATAGCGTAGCCTCTTGCTAGGGTATTCAATGGGCTGACGAGGTTGAGCTTGTCTACAAGGCGAGAAAAAGCCGTCTGTTTATTGGTTAATGAGTTACTTAGTGCGCGAGCAAGGCGAGCATCCATGGCTTTTAGTTTTTGCTTATCTTGATCAATGCGGCGGCTTGGACTGCTTCTTTCAAGGCGATGTTGCAAATTCAGCGTTTGGCTTTGTTGTTCAGCTAGTGCACGCTGCATGCTCTGTTGCAAACGGCGTTTGAGTTGTTCGAGTTGATTTTGCTGTTGCTCGATTCGTTCTGTTGGATGGCGAATACGCTTGATCATAAAATCGAGCTGTTGTTGGCTTTGTTCGAGAATGCGTGACATACGTCGAACCAGTTGTTTCTCTTGTTGCTCGATCTGTCTAATTAATTGAGTGCGGTCTGGGCTTAAAAGCTCCGCGGCGGCGGTAGGCGTGGCGGCTCGTACATCGGCGACAAAGTCTGCAATGGTAAAGTCAGTTTCATGGCCGACTGCGGATACAATAGGGGTTTGAGCAGCAAAAATTGCCCGTGCCAGCGTTTCGTCGTTAAAACTCCATAAATCTTCCAATGAACCGCCACCGCGACCGAGGATAATCGCGTCAAAGTGCCCGCTACCATCCGCTCGTTGCAATTGTCTTAGGATGTTTTTTGCCGCATCTTGGCCTTGTACCAAAGAGGGCAGAATTGTCAGTTCGGTTAATGGGAAGCGTCGACGAAAGGCAATAATCATATCGCGAACCGCAGCACCAACCGGTGACGTGATGATGGCAACACGCTCAGGCTTGGTGGGCAGTGGTTTTTTGTGTTCAGGTGCGAACAGGCCTTCGGCTTGTAAGCTGTTTTTTAATCGCTCAAACGCTTGTTGTAATGCGCCTTCACCTGCGGACTCCATGCCTTCGACGCTGAGTTGGCAGTCGCCTCTTGGGCCATAAAAAGTGACGCGGGCACGTAAGCGAACCATGTCGCCATCCTTCGGCTTGAAGCGTACGGCAGCATTTTTGCCTTTGAACATAGCGCAGCGAATTTGTGCTTTGTCATCTTTCAGAGAAAAGTACCAATGACCCGAGCTGGGTTTGGCGAGATTGGAAATTTCTCCTTCGACAAGAATCCACGGCAAGCTTGCCTCAAGTAACTGTTGTATCTGTCTATTTAGCTGTGAGACGGTAAAAGCCGTTTCTTGTGACGTCGAAGTTGTAAAATTTTTCATCAATCTCTCGTGGTTTTGATTTACCGAGTGGAACTATTGGAGTAGAATTACTTGCCATCTTAACACCCTTGTTGGCATTGGAAACTCCCCATTATGTTACGAATCGTGCAAGAAGCTTTAACGTTTGACGACGTATTGCTTATCCCCGGCTATTCCGAAGTTCTTCCTAAGGATGTTAGCCTCAAAACGAAAATCACTAAAGACATTGAGCTGAATATTCCGCTTATTTCTTCGGCGATGGACACCGTTACTGAACATCGCATGGCGATTGCTCTGGCTCAAGAAGGTGGCATAGGCATTGTGCACAAAAACTTGACCATTGAAGAGCAAGCTCGTGAAGTGCGTCGTGTGAAAAAATTCGAAAGTGGCATCGTCCGTGATCTTGTTACCATCAATCCAGAAGCGAGCGTAAAAGAGCTAATGGAATTGACAGCAGCGAATAGCATCTCGAGTGTACCTGTTGTTCAAGGTTCAGACTTGGTTGGTATCGTAACGAGTCGCGATGTGCGCTTTGTGAAAGACTACGATAAAAAAGTAGCGGATATCATGACACCAAAAGATCGCCTAGTAACGGCGCTTGAAGGTGCTTCTTCTGGTTCTATCCGTAAGTTGTTGCATGAAAATCGCATTGAAAAAGTGCTGATTGTTAACGAACAGTTTGAATTACGCGGCATGGTGACGGTAACGGATTTCAACAAAGCCACTACTTTCCCGAACGCTTGCAAAGATGATCAAGGTCGTTTGCGTGTGGGTGCCGCTGTGGGCACTGGCGCAGATACTGCGGATCGCGTAAAAGCCTTGTCTGACGCGGGTGTTGATATCATTGTGGTTGATACGGCGCACGGTCATTCTAAAGGTGTAATCGACCGTGTTCGTTGGGTAAAAGAAAACTTCCCTCATATTCAAGTGATCGGTGGCAACATCGCGACCGCTGAAGCGGCAATCGCCCTTGCTGATGCGGGTGCGGATGGCGTAAAAGTTGGTATCGGCCCTGGTTCTATCTGTACAACGCGTATTGTTACAGGTGTTGGTGTTCCGCAAATCAGCGCGGTAGCGAATGTGGCTGAGGTGATGAACCCACGTGGTATTCCTGTTATCGCCGATGGCGGTGTGCGTTTTTCTGGTGACATTAGTAAAGCCATTGCAGCAGGCGCCAGCGTTATTATGGTTGGTGGTATTCTTGCTGGTACTGACGAGGCTCCAGGTGAGGTTGTTTTGTTCCAAGGTCGTTCTTTTAAGGCGTACCGTGGCATGGGCTCGCTTGGCGCGATGTCTCAATCTCAGGGTTCAAGTGATCGTTACTTCCAAGATTCAAGCAGTGTTGAAAAGCTTGTGCCAGAAGGTATTGAAGGTCGTGTTCCATCGAAAGGCCCCATGGCCGCTGTCGTTCATCAGTTGATGGGAGGCGTTCGCTCTTCAATGGGTTACACTGGCTCACCAGATATTGAGACAATGCGTACTAAAGCGCAGTTCTCAAAAATTACAGGCGCTGGTATTCGTGAAAGTCATGTTCATGATGTGACGATTACAAAAGAAGCGCCAAATTATCACGTGGGTTAATCGCGAGATAATTTGACACTGAGATGGGGCGTACAACACGCCCCATCTTTATTTATTGCTCCAATTATTTATTAATTACGTCTGCCGTAAAGCATTTGCTTCTGTTTGGTAGAGTGAAAGGAATGGCTAACAATGTCGCAAGATATCCACGCTCATAAAATTCTTATTCTTGATTTCGGTTCGCAGTACACCCAGCTGATTGCGCGTCGTGTTCGTGAAATCGGTGTGTACTGTGAAGTTCGTGCTTTTGACATGGAAGATCAAGACGTTATCGACTTCGATCCAAAAGGTATCATCTTAGCTGGTGGTCCTGAATCCGTTCCAGAACCCGGTTCTCCACGTGCACCAGAAGTAGTATTTACAATGGGCGTGCCAGTATTTGGTATTTGTTATGGTATGCAAACCATGGCTGAGCAATTGGGTGGAAAAGTCCAAGGTTCAGAAATTCGTGAGTTTGGTTACGCGCAAATCCGTAAGCATGAAGGTCCTGCCTTGTTTGATGGCATTCAAGACCATATCGCAAACAATGGCGTTGCGTTACTTGATGTTTGGATGAGTCATGGTGATAAAGTGATTACCATGCCACAAGACTTTACTCTGATGGCATCAACGGATAGCTGCCCGATTGCGGCGATGGCGAACGAAGCGAAGAAATTTTATGGCGTTCAATTTCACCCAGAAGTAACCCATACGTTACAAGGTGGCCGTATCTTATCTCGTTTTATCGTCGATATTTGTGGCTGTGATACTTTGTGGACCCCTGCCAACATCGCACAAGATGCGATTGAACGCATGCAAGAGCAAGTGGGCGACAAAAAAGTGCTTCTAGCTCTGTCTGGTGGTGTGGATTCTTCTGTTGTGGCGGCATTGCTTCATAAAGCCATTGGCGACCAATTGACGTGTGTCTTTGTCGACAACGGCTTGCTTCGTTTGAACGAAGGCGATCAAGTGATGAAAATGTTCGCTGACAATATGGGTGTTAAAGTCATCCGCGTTGATGCTGAAGACTTGTTCCTTGGTAAACTCGCTGGTGAAGCGGATCCAGAGAAAAAACGTAAGATCATTGGTAATACCTTCATCGACGTTTTCGATACAGAAGCAACCAAACTGACGGATGTAGAGTTCCTTGCACAAGGTACTATTTACCCTGACGTGATTGAATCTGCTGCGTCTAAAACAGGCAAAGCACACGTTATCAAATCCCACCACAACGTAGGTGGTCTGCCAGAAGACATGCAATTTAAACTGGTTGAGCCTTTGCGTGAATTGTTCAAAGACGAAGTGCGTAAGCTAGGTCTTGAACTAGGCTTGCCATACGACATGGTTTACCGTCATCCTTTCCCAGGACCAGGTCTAGGTGTTCGTATCCTTGGCGAAGTGAAGAAAGAATACGCTGACATCCTACGTCGTGCTGATGCTATCTTCATCGAAGAGCTACGCAACGCTGGCTGGTACGAGAAAACAAGCCAAGCTTTCGCGGTATTCCTTCCAGTTAAATCTGTTGGCGTAGTAGGCGACGGCCGCCGTTACGAATACGTGGTAGCACTGCGTGCTGTTGAAACCATCGACTTCATGACAGCACGTTGGGCGCACCTACCATACGAACTGCTAGAGAAAGTGTCTGGTCGTATCATCAACGAAATCGAACACATCTCCCGCGTGACCTACGACGTATCCTCTAAGCCACCTGCTACAATCGAGTGGGAATAATCCCTACTCATTAATAGCTTAATAAAACGGCTCTCTTTATAACGAAGAGGGCCGTTTTTATTTGTGCTTAATATTGAGAAAACTTTGGAGTATGGTTATGAAGTTTCCAACCCCCTTAATAGAAGGGAAATTGATTAAGCGCTATAAGCGTTTTTTGTCTGACATCGAATTGCCAAACGGTGACGTTGTGGTGGCTCATTGCCCAAATACGGGCTCCATGAAACGATGTCAGCAGGATGGGGCTCGTGTTTGGCTATCTAAAAGTGATAACCCAAAGCGTAAGCTGGCTTACACCTGGGAGCTGGTGGAAGTCGACGCTCAGTATCTAGCGTGTATTAATACCGGTTACCCAAATAAGTTGGTTGGTGAAGCCATTGCCAATGGCGTGGTGAAAGAGCTTGCTGACTACCCTGAACAAAAAGCGGAAGTGAAGTATGGCGAGAAAAGTCGTATTGATTGGTTGCTCACAGGCCATGATGGCCGTAAGTGTTATGTGGAAGTAAAAAACGTCACTTTATTAGAAGAAGACGGATTGGGATACTTTCCTGATGCGGTGACAGATCGAGGACGCAAGCATCTGTATGAGTTAGCAAAAATGGTCGAAGAGGGGCATCGTGCTGTGATGTTTTTTTGCGTGAGCCATACTGGAATAAATTCAGTGACTCCAGCGGCTCATATAGATAAAAAGTATGCGCAGGCTTTTGTTGAAGTAGTAGAGAAAGGGGTAGAAGTTATTGCCTATCAAGTGGCGATCGATTCCCAAGAGATGAAAATCGTGCGCTCGGTGTCCGTGGTTATGCCTGCATTATTGGATTAATGGGTGTGTCTTTGTGTGCTTTTGGTTGTTTAATAACCAAAATGAGGCGTTTTTGATGGTTTTATGAACGAATACGCTTTTATTTAAAATAAATTGAAAGAAAGTGTCGAAAAGGGTTGCACAAAATCTGTAGATCCTTAATATACGCCCTCGCTGACACGGACAAGGCTTCAGAGCAACGAAGACCAAGTTCAACTAACTAAAAATCTAGTTAGTCATTCAAGTTAGCACGCTCTTTAAAA
>Ga0208898_1000105_pt1 | contig 80622 bp, 112 predicted proteins | sample VirMetDEL_Mar_4_FD_184513 | JGI IMG/M metagenome (GOLD analysis project Ga0208898, IMG submission 184513) | Aqueous microbial communities from the Delaware River and Bay under freshwater to marine salinity gradient to study organic matter... | ecosystem: Environmental > Aquatic > Marine >... | reverse complement strand
AGCGATTGACTTTCTTGTTTCTAAATTTGGTTTAAATAAAACATCTGTCGTTAATGATTTTTGTTATGGCAGTCACGATGCTTTCTGGTTGTCGTATTATGATTTCTTTTTGAACGAGACAAATGTTGAAATTTCAAAAGATATATTACCATTAATTGAATTGGCAAAAGAATGTGGTTGGTGGTCGCCTTATGAGGATGTTGTTGTATTTCAACAAAGACCTTGTGAGATTAATAAGGAGGATGGTGTAGTACAATGCTCCAACGGCCCAGCAATCAAATATCGTGATGGATTTTGTGTATATGTTATTGATGGTATTCGGTTGAACGAGCAAATTGTTATGCGACCAGAAACCCTATCTCTACATCAAATTAATTCAGAAACAGACCTAGATAAAAGGTCTATTATGATTGAAAGGTTTGGATGGGATAGATTTATTAAAGAATCTAAAGCAGAATGTCTTGACAAAAGACATAATTTGGTTGAAAATACAAAGGAGGCACTTTTTAAAACAGAGTTTGCTGGGAACAGGTTGATTGTAACCTGTCCAACGGGTAGAGTTTTCTCTCTTGGAGTGCCGTCTGATGTTAAGACTTGCGAATCAGCGCAGTCTTGGTTAGGTAGCGAAGAAGAAAAGATTAATGTTATTGCTAGAACTTAGAACTTAGGAGTTAAAATGATTGAAATTGAAGAAATCGTAAATTATGCCAGTAGTATTGCCGATGGTTGTGAGTCTGTAAAAGCGGGTTCTCCTGTGAGATTTACAGAGGCATCCACGCTAAATGATAGAATTTGGCAGGGTGATCTTGGAATCACTATCAAGTCCAGTATCCCAAGTGGGTACGATCAAATCTCTATTGCTGATTTTAAAAATAGCAATGGGAATCAGTTGGTACACGGTTCTAACAAAGGTAGCAAGCATTGTATTGATTCATTTGATGGTGTTAAAATGTTTGTTCCAAAAAACTGGAATGAAGAAAGTTTGCTTGGCCCGTTTATGATTCTTGAAAAGGAAAGGACAATTACCCATCCTACTCACGGCGATGTTACTATTCCTAAGAATTTTTGTATTCAGATTACATATCAGAGAGAGTACGACAATGAACAAAAACAAGAACGGCGAGCGAGAGACTAAGGTTCGGAATCAGGTTGGGGGTCAGGTTTGGGATCAGGTTCGGGGTCAGGTTTGGGAGCAGGTTTGGAATCAGGCTGGGGATCAGGTTCAGGATCAGGTTCAGGATCAGGTTGGGGATCAGGTTGGGGGTCAGGTTTGGGATCAGGTTCGGGGTCAGGTTTGGGAGCAGGTTTGGAATCAGGTTGGGGATCAGGTAAGGCAAAAGATTAAAGAATCCTCTTGACTTTGACGATTTACATAGTATAATATGAGTGTGCAGGTGAGTGACGATCAGGGTGTTCACCATAACCCTTAAACCCGATGAAGTAAGGTTGCCTGCCTCTCTTTTATTTTTCAACCACAGGAGATAGTTATGAATTTACCAAGTCCAACACCCTTGAGGAAAAAGGGTAAGATGATCCCAAAAGATGAGTTAATTTTTTGGGTGGAGAACAATGTAAAGACAGACGGTTTAGAGATCGTAAAGATCAGAGACACATACCTCTGGACTGTTGGTGATTACGAGCGCCATCGTCTTGATGTGTTTGATAAGTTCTACCCAGATGGCGAGGGTGAATTTTGTTGGACAAATCGTGTAGGTAATAAAAGTTTTTTCTTGCATTACAATACTCAAACTAATACAATAACTGATAAGACAACTGGCCGTGTTGAAGTTAAAGAAAAGCGCGCAGGCTTACAAGGAATTGCTAAAGGTGGAGAACGTATCGGTAAATCGTTTAGGTGATATTATGAATAAGAATGTAATTATTGAATTAGACGAAGATGGTTTTGTTGTGGCGGTTTATTGTCCAGATGAAACCTATGTGGTAAATGTGCTTGATCGTAATGACTGGAATGGTTGCGACGAGAGCATGGACAATTATTATCGAAGTCTTGAAGAAGAAATAGATAATTTAAAAAATTGTTTTTAGCGACCACCTTTACTCAAATTATCTTCTGCCCATAATGGTTGAAGATTAGTGTAATGGAAACATTCTCTCTGTTGTTCTGGATCAGTCAGATCAAACGAACAGCAGGGACGAATGTGGTCAACGTGCCATCCGTGAAGTCCATAGTTTTCCCAGTTCATACCCTCGGTAAATTGTTTTTCAAGATAGGATTTAAGTTCATTGAAAGAGCAGCCAATGAGAGATTCAGTTTTAGCAGATTTAAAACCTCTTGACACAGCTTGTGACATTCTGCTTGCCAGATTGTTTCTAATTGCATGTTCGGGTTGCTGCCTTCTGATTCTCTGATACTCGTTACGCTTTTCTCTATTGGCCTTACTCCATTTAGAAAAGTTTTCACTTCGCTGATCTTTCCTTTTAAGGTTTTGTTCTTTAATTTTATCTTTATTTTTAACGTAACGTAAACGCTCGCAGTCCTTACACTTACTATTAACCCCAAGTCTACAGGCGGGATGTTTTGTGAAAAATTCAGTTGTTGCAGGCTTTTCCTGCCCACATTTGGTACATTTTTTAGTTTGATTCATGGTTTCCCCTTATTTAAAGAATTGCGTCACTGTATTATACACATTTTTTTAAAAAAAATAAAAGAAACCACTTGACATATACGATACTGATATTAGAATAAAGAAAACTTCCAATTACTTTTAGGAGAATACAATGGCTTTAACTCACATCAAATCTAATTCAAACGAATGGACTGTAACTCTTGGTGGTCAGCCTTTTATCTTTGACCACACGCATCCACGTTATGCTGGTCTTGTAGAGTGCGTTCATAGTGAAGATGAAGATGAGTTTGTTAATCTTTTCAATACTGGGCATCAGGTTGAGGACTGGTCAGAGGGCGACTTTGAGTTTCGCGATGGGTTCCTGTATTTCGAGGACGAGCAGATCGCCACTGATCCTACCAACAGGATTATTGAGTGTATTGCTGGTGGTTTCCCTCACAAGTTCATGCTTAACTACTTGACAAATCTCTATGATAACGTCAGCGAACGAGCAGTTCAAGAGTCCTACAAGTGGACAAGTCACAAGGGTTTACCAATCACCGAAGATGGTATGATGGTTGGTTACAAAGGTGTGCGCCCTCATGTTGGCGAGACTATCAACGTAAAGAATGGCGAACTGAAAGACGGCGACCTCGTTGACATTTACACTGGTAAAACTTTCCGCAACAATGTTGGCGACAAGTGTAGCATGAAGCGACGACAGGTTTGTGATGACCATACTCAGGGTTGCTCTAGTGGTTTGCATGTCGGTACTTACGAGTATGCTTGCAACTGGGCAGGCAACAGCGGCGTTGTCGTTCTTGTTAAGTTTAATCCAGCAAACATTGTCAGCGTTCCGTCTGACTGTGAACACTCCAAGTTGCGAGTCAGCGAGTACGAAGTTATTGCAGTTGCTCGCGAACAACTAGAGGAACCAGTCTACATGGAAGATGAGGATGATGAATGTGCGTACTGTGGTGGCGACTGCCCAAATGACCATGAATACGCTTGTGACGGTTATCTTGGTGACATTGATGCCTACTACGACGATGAAGCAGATTTCTAAACTGTGGTTGGTTTAGCGGGGGTGTAGAAATATGCCCCCATTTTTTCTAAAGTTTATGCTTGACAATGACGACTTATACTCTATAATCAGGGTGTAAGTCGTTTTTCACATTGGAGACAAATATGTATAACTTATGCTGCATCAGCAACGAACTCAAAGAGCAAGGCTACTCTTTCAAGACTATGACTTGGAAGCAGTTTAACAAGATTCGCGACACAGAAGGTGAGGAGCGCGCTCTGTTCCTGCTAGGCGAGCGTTGGTTCAACAATGTCGTTGTGACCTTAGAGTGCATCGAGCATTGTGCCAGAGAAGGTTGGGGATACCGTGTGTCGTCAGCATTATTTCCATGTTTGACACACCCAGAGTTTCACTACAATGTTTCAGATGTGCCGCAGTACGACGAAATCATGGAACTATTCGAGGAGTGTAGAGCGAACGATGCGTGGCAGGTCAGACTGTCTACACATCCAGATCAATTCAACGTGCTTGCCAGCGAGAATCAAGATGCCGTTGACAAGACCATCGCAGAACTCAACCATCACGGTTGGGTTATGGATCAGCTAGGTTGTCAGCGTAATTACTACAATCCCATAAACATTCATGTCAACTGTACCAAGGGCGATCTCAAAGATATTGCTGCTCGCTTTATGTCCAACCTAAACAAGTGCGATTGCAGCGTGACCAGCAGGCTAGTGATTGAGAATGAGGACAAAGGTTGCTGGACTGTTGCTAATTTGCTAGAGCATTTTGACATTCCAATCACTTACGATAACTTACACGACAAGTGCAACCCTTCTCAGTTACCATGTCGCGTTCATCCAGCGTGGGGTATGTCTAGTTGTGCTGCTACATGGGGTAGCGTCAAGCCTCTGTTTCACTACAGCGAGTCACATCCTGACAAGACTAATCCTCGTAGTCACGCAGATATGCCTGTTGACAAACCGTGTAGCGAGCAGTATGATTGGGACATAGAACTTAAATCCAAGGACGCAGCGATTCGTGCCTGTGCCGCATTAGTAGGAGTTTGACAAATGAGTGAAAAACAAGAACAAGAAGATAGGTCTTACTAATTACCGCCAGATATTTATAAGTGGAGGGGTTTTGTACCCTATAAGGAGTTGACAAATGACATTTTTCGTTAAATACAATGGCGATCTTGAAAAAGACCCGCTTAATCGTGGGGTGGAAGATTTTGCTGACTACGAATCAGCATTTGAATTTGCTAAAAGAATGACCAACAAAGGTCTTGCTACCACAATTTATTCTGGTACAATAATGGAAGTGAAACATCAAGCAACCTTCGCAGAAAGAAACAAGGCACTTGACGAACTTACAAAACAAGCACAAGAATTAGATATGGGATATTAGGGGTTGATAAATGAGTTCTAAAGAACTAAAAGAAAAAAATATATGTCAACATTGTGATGGTTTTGGAGGTCAGGGTTGTGGTTATGTGCCAGAGCAAAAAGGGATGTTGCCGGTGATGTGTGGATACTGCGATGGTACAGGGGTTAATGATGAAAGAAAAAATCCAAGTAGACATAAGGATGTTGACAAATGAGTGGAAAAGGTGATCGTCAGCGACCCGTTGACAAAGAAACTTACGATAAGAATTATGAACTAATTGATTGGGGAACCAAGCATGAAAAGTGAACAAGAATTATTATTAGAGAGAACAATCGCACTATCAAAGGTGGAAGAATACTGTAAAGCACACCTGTTCAGATGTCCAGCGTCAGCATCGCAAGCATCAATGAAATCTATGGCACTCACCATTCTTGAAATGATAGAGGGCAAACGATGAATGGTAAACAAATATCAGTAGTAGTAATTGGTATAACATCCATCTTCTTGGTACTATACGATATATTTGCCCTTTACTTTTTTGGTGTAGATAGTACAATTAGTGTCGTTATGAATGAGTGGAGTTTTCAGGCTCATCCATTATTGGTATTTATACTTGGTATGGTATTTGGTGGACTGATAGTACATTTCTTTAAATGGAAACCTATAAATGAGTAAATTACTAATGATTGGCGCATTTTCTCTTGCTCACCTATCGTACTATGGTACAACGGGAGCATTGACATTTGCCGTAATCGCCCTGTCCCTTGAGGTCTTGATAGCAAAATGAATCCATACGAACCAATACATTCTGAAAAACCCAAGTACAAGCCACGGTCAGTAGACTGGCCTGATTTCTTTTTTGTTGTATTCTTTTTAATATCCTTCCCTCTTTTGTATGGATTTATATTAGAAAGTGAATTGACAGAAGATATATTAACTGCTATAAGAAAGTTATTTAGATGAAAGTTTTATTATTACTACTAATAATTAGCATAGACGCAGACCCAGCAAATAAACCTATAGTGGATACATTTGACTCTATAGAAGTAAACCATAGACTTAACAAATGGGGGGTTGAGAATTTAGCTCAAGTTATTGTTTGGAACTGGTGTAGCGGACACAATACGTTTCATGTGGAGTGGTGGAAAAGTATGAATGATGCTTACACTAGAACCAACGAGGGCGAAGAAGCGTGGAACAAGAAAAGAAGAGAAGTTGCTGACAGGATAGAACCTTGGGAAGTCAGAAAAGATTTCCTAGATAGCTCATATTACCGTGGCGAGTTTACTGGTGGTGCGCTGTACCCAGTGAAAAACTATACAAACGGATACTATGAAATAAAAATAAGAGATAAGTATGGTAGTATTAAAAGAATAATTAGATCAAAAAACTTTACAGAAAGCTGGACTAACAACGATCCAGAGTATGATGATAGGAAAATTCAGCACCCAAGAAATAGGAAGGGATTGACAAGCGACAATGAAACACTGTTACTACATTTACCACAATTAGAAAAGGGTTTGATAGATATTATTAGATAATACTAAAGGAAAAATATCTACCATTAAATATAATCACAGAAACTTAATGGTGTTCATGTTGTTATATTGTGTATAAATAATTAGTGAGTCCTCGTACCTCTAACACAAAGAACAACTATGAAATGTTCCACAAAAACTAAAATTAGTAGGATTTTTGTTGTTACCATATTGCTTATTATGGCGATTTTGGTAAAATTAGAAAGGGACAAGACCAAGGAAATGATAGCTAGAACCAGTGGAATTATTAACACTCTTTCTGCTGGCGCGTATGTTCAGTCTCAAAATGCTGAACTTTTGATAGAAGTTTTCAATAGATTGCGCAGCGCAAATAATGAGAAAGGCAGGCTAGAAATGATCGACGAGCCATTTGATCCACCGATCAAAGAGCTAGACGTTTCCGGTGGTGCGAACCAAGTAATATCTGATTTAGATGATATTCAAAAATTCTCAAGCGCGCTCGCTATGAATAACGTATTTCAAAGAGATAGTATCGGAACTATATTAAAGGCATTACGAGAAATGGACGATATTGAAATTAGCCTAGAAGATAAAATGTTTACATTGAGTGACATTCTTTATGGTGAAGAAGATAAAGTGATTGCAGATTCAGACCTTGAAGATTTTGAGTGGCACTATGTTGACAACCGAAAGCAGGATGATGAGTAGCCCAGAGTTCTCATCTTTTGAACCCCACGAACGGAACCTGCCCAAAAAAGAATTGTGGGAAAGAACCATAGAAGTATGGGACTATCTAGTAGAAAATAATTACAGGCCAGCGGACTTCTCTGCTGGTATTGTTACCATGCGCTACGAAGGTTTCCGTAAACTAATTAAGGCATTTAGTAATTGTGTTAGTGTTCAGGAAACCCCCGTCTACAGAAATAGCGCAGTTTGGATTAACGGCATTGAGGTCAGTTATATGGAATTAAAAGACAAACGGAAGTGGAAACCTATAGACGATTGGAAACCATTACATGCAGAATGACGCAAACATGAGCGACTCTCAATTTATGAGATTTCAAGAGAAAGTTCAGGATAAGATGAAGAACTATGTTGACAATTTCGATAGAGAGAGTAGAATGAGGGAACTAAAGCGGCGATTCGAGGCCAGCAAAGGACAGAAGAAAACTTTTTGGGAGAAGATTACAGGATGGATAACAAGGTAGAGTTACTAGGATATTACGGGTCAGACGAGATAATCGCCTGTTCTGCGTGGACTTCAACCTCTAGGAATTTAACAGATGAAAAGAAAGCAAGAATCCCATCGCTCATTGAAATGCTCTGGGTCAACGGACACGAAACCCCCTTCGAGAAGGGGGTAGTCCATTTTCTAGTTGATACAGACATAGCCTCACACATCCATTTGCTAAAACATAGGGTCAGCAGTCTTAATGCCGAGTCTGCTCGTTATAAAGAATTAAAAGAGGATAAGTATTACATTCCAGAGGACTGGAATGATATAGAGTGTAGCGAGTTTTTACCACATGGTGACTGCGGAGAATCTTGGGCTACTATACTAGAAAGGTATGTAGAACAAGGCAATATGTTGTACCATCAATGTATAGCAGACCTTGAACCAGTCTTGGGACGCAAGCGAGCAAAAGAGTCAGCGAGATTCTTCAAGACTTACAACTCGCAGATTCAGGCAGATGTAATGTTCAATATGCGTAGTTTTGCTAACTTTATTAAATTAAGAAACAGTCAGCACGCGCAAAAAGAGATTCGTGAGATCGCACAACGGATGTGGGATTTAGTCGCCACCATCGAAGGTGAACCGTTCAAGCATACATTACAAGCTATCTGGAACGGTAGAAGTTAGTTTTATTATTTTAAAAGGTTATGATATGAGTGAAAGAAAACGTCTTTTTAATGGTGCGCTTGGTAAATTTTTAAGAAAATACAAGATCATCAGAAGAACCGCTGTCGTTGGTGGTATTGTTGTGGGATTATATTTTGCTGGCGTTGGGCTGGAGTGGTGGCCTAACTTTTTAGTAACTAAATAGGAGTATTAAAATGACATTCAGGAAGGATGCGCTTGACGCATTAAGAAATCAAGCAGAAGCAGATAGGTTCAAGGCTCTATCTAGTTTGAAAATTATGCTAGATCATCCATCGGGAATAGGAGATCACAGCACCGGCGATCTTCACGACAATCTTAACGAAGCACTAAGCCAGTTAGATGATGCAGATTCGCGCTTGGATACGTTGAGAAAATATTATTTAGAACTTGGTGGAAATTGGTATTCGGAGGAATAAATGGCTAGATCAAGAGACAGTAGAGCAAGGCATGAAACCGGAAAGACGATTACTTCTAAATCACAGTTCGGAAGTCACGCTGAAATGGTTGTAGATCATACTCAATATGGATTAACTTTAGAAGATGGGCAGGTTTTATTACAAGATGGTGGTCATTTTTATGTGACTAAATCTAATCGCCTAGATGATGGAACTGCCGACCCAGCGAGATATAGTGGTAAAAAACTATACCTAGAGTCTGGCGGTGACTTATGAAATTCGTATACATACTAGAAATGATGATTCAAACTATTGATGGGGTTTTGAACGAGCCTATTGGTGTTTTCACGGACGAAAAGGATGCAGACAAATGGCTAAAAGAATGTAAAGAATGTTTTAGCAATAAAACAACTGCGTTCAGTATTCTTCCAATAGAAATGGACATAAAGCCACCCCTGCTAGAAATGACTTCAGAAATTTCTGAAAAAAATATTGGACATCAGCTTGCAGAACTCTATAATCAAGATATATTTGAGCAGATGATCGAGCCTGACGGTAGTTTTTCTTATCAAATAAAAGATAAATACAAGTCCTCTATGGAAAAAGCTATGAGCAGGAAGTTTAAAAGAGGTAAATAAGCATGTATAAAGGTCTTATGGATGTTGTAGAGGACGGCGGGGCAGTACCGCCCACCTCCACTTACGGGGGTGAAATAGATTCGACTCACAATATGAAGTAACGTATCTCATGCCGTAGTTGATAGAAGGGCTACGTTAAAAATCTATCAACATTTTAATTGCAGATGAAAGTCTCGCATTGGCAGCGTAAGCTGTCTGGGGTTTGCCAGTACCTTATAGCCCAAACTGGCTTTCGGCCTCATCGTCTAATCGGTTAGGACACCGCCCTTTCACGGCGGCAATCGGGATTCGAGTTCCCGTGAGGTCATACTAATAAGGAGGAAAAAATGTTAGTTCAGTGTAAAATGCAAAATTGGCAGTTGAAACTTAAACAAAGAGACTGTAGAATATCCATCATAAAGGACGATGTAGAAGTAAAGTCTATTAAAACTAAGCTATTTAAAGAGCGCGGAATGTTGATGTTTCCTAATGAACTATACAAACTTATTTGTAAAGACTTGACGGCGGCCAATATCTATGATAAATTCTTAGATAGGTATTACACTTGGGACGAAAACGATGAGGGATGTTAGATGAAATTACCAATATTATACAATTATGCCACATCTGCTGAAAGAAGAGAGGCTAGAAATCAATATATCGAGGATCAAGATGGACTTTGTTATTGGTGTAATTGCCCACTCGACGAAGATCCGCCAGATAAAATAACTTCCCAAGAAATAAATTTGGATATTTTTCCAGACGGTTTCCTGAATTTTCCAATACATTTGCAGCACGATCACGATTCAGGATTAACAGAAGGTGCTGTTCATGCCTATTGCAATGCCGTTATGTGGCAATATCATGGAAGATAAATAAAAAAAATAGTTGCAATATTTTTGACTCTATGCTATAATATATGGGTACACCGTGTAGCAACAGTCATGCCTAATAGGGTGGCAAAAAGGAGAACGCTATGACAAATGCTTTAATTACTGATTTTCTTAATCGCAGCATTGGCTGGGATAACTTATTTGAGGACTTGACCCGCAAGCCTGTGGGTAATTTCCCTCCGTATAATATCGTTAGAGAAGAAGGGGGCGCAGAAATTCAAATCGCGCTTGCTGGTTATTCTAAGGACGATGTTTCTGTTACTTTTCAAGACGGTGTTGTAACCGTTTCGTCTGATGGTGTAGATGAACAAGATAAGCAATATGCCTTCAAGGGTATCGCCAAAAGAAAGTTCATCAGCAAATTTTCTTTAGGAAAGTATCATGAGGTGCAGGATGTATCCATGAAGGATGGTATGCTTTACGTCTTTGTGGCGGAAGTCGTACCCGAAGAGAAAAGATTGAAAACATTTACCATTAACTAATTAACTTTACACGGTGTACCCTTTTTATGAATAAAGATTGGGATTTTAAGTTCCTACAAATGGCTTCAGATATGAGTAAGTGGTCAAAAGATCCGTCTACTCAGGTCGGCGCGCTGATTGTTAATGATAAGAAGAAAATCGTTTCTTTGGGCTATAACGGATTTCCCAGAGGTATCAAAGATGACCACAGGCTAGATGATAGAGAAACAAAATACAAACTAATTGTCCACGCCGAGGCAAACGCCATCCTTCATGCAAAGGAAAATCTTGAGGGATGCACCATTTATACCATGCCGTTTATGCCATGTAGTAGATGTGCCGGTTTAATTATTCAGTCTGGAATCAAAAGAGTTGTGAGTGTTGACTGCCCAAACCCAAGGTGGATAGAAAATTTTAATTTATCTCACGACATATTGACAGAGGCTAGATTAGATATTATGTTATACCCAGAAGAAGAATTTAAACACTGGTCTTGTCCGTTTTAGTTCGTCTGTTGCCATATAATGTGTATATTGTATAGTCCTAAATGGAGTATACAAATGAAACAAAAAGAATTTAACAAGCTATTTTATACATACAGCAAGAATCAGCTCGAAGAAGATAAGGCTTGGGATACATATTTGAAATTTTATAATATTTGTAAAAATGGAGACAAGGACACAATAGACTATCTGGAAAAGATAGGGTCTATGAATAAAAAACAGATGTTAGAATGGAGAACTAGGCTGGCGGAAATGGGTATGGAACTCACGCCAGACCAAGTGGAAGATTATATTTTCGTGCTTTCTTTAGCAATTTTGAGAAATTGGGGTAGCCTATAATGTTTAATCACGTTCATATTGGTCGCAGGGCTTTCCTGCAAACAAGTTTATTCGCCGCTGCTGGCACTCAGTTCGCTTTTGGCGAGCAAAAACACTACGAAAGTATTGAAGGTACAGCAAAAAGCGTTATTTTTATATACCTCCCCGGAGGTATCTCTGCTCAAGAGTCTTTTGATCCCAAGACGGTGGCCCCTCTTGAATACAGAGGATCTATGCAGGCTATCAATACCAATGTCGCTGGAATCCAAATCAACGAGAGGCTTCCTAAAACGGCTCAGGTTATGGATAAATTAACAATTATTCGCAGCATGACCCACGGCGAAGCGGCGCATGAAAGAGGCACAAACAGCGTTTTTACAGGATATAAACCGAGTCCAGCCCTTCAATATCCATCAATGGGATCTGTTGTATCCCATGAGTTTGGGGATCGTAACAATATTCCTAGTTATATCTGCTTGCCAGAAAGACCGAACGAGTTTGCCGGTACGGGCTATTTAAGTAATGCGTATGCTCCATTTGCTCTAGGTTCCGATCCCGCTTCTGACAATTTTAGAGTTAGAGATTTATCTATCAATATTACAGATGAGCATTTTTCCAGAAGAAGAAATCTTTTAGATATTGTAAATAAAAATCTAAATGATAGAACTAATGCTGACACTGTTGCTGCTATGAATAAGTTTTACGAGAAGGCTTATGATTTAGTTGGCAGTCAGCACGCTAGGGACGCTTTTGATCTTGAAAAAGAAGATGCAAAAGTGCGTGATCGCTATGGTAGAAATACCGCTGGCGCAAGAATGTTAATGTCAAGAAGATTAGTTGAAGCCGGAGCTAGGTTTGTGACGATGACTTATGGTGGATGGGATATGCACCAAGACATATTTGGTGGAATAAACAATCAAATACCACCATTCGACCAAGCGTTTTCCGTTCTTATCCAAGACCTTACAGAAAGAGGATTATTAGATTCGACACTTGTTTGCGTTATTTCAGAATTTGGAAGAACGCCAAAGATCAATAAAGACGCAGGACGCGACCACTGGCCTAAAGTATTTAGCTCGGTTCTTGCTGGTGGTGGTATCAAGGGTGGAATGACTTACGGAACAACAGATGCTACTGGTACAGAGCCAGAAGATAGCCCCGTAACAATTCCCCATTGGGCAACTACAATTTATCACCAAATGGGAATCAATGCAGATAAAGAACTCATGGCTCCCGGCGACAGACCTATTGAAATCGTAGACTTTGGTGAGGTTATTCAGGATATTATTGCATGATAAACAGAAGGCATTTTATAGAACACGTTGGAGGGTTGGCCTCATTTTCAGCCGCCTCATCATTATTTGGTCAAAACATTCTTGACAATCAGGACGATCTAATTAAGAATGAAAAGGCCGCTATTCTTATATGGCTTGGTGGTGGCCCTCCGACTATTGATATGTGGGACTTGAAAACAGGCGCTACTGGCGGCGAATCAAGACCTATTAGCACGAAAGGCGACTTTCAAATAAACGAACTCATGCCATCGCTGGCTAATCTTGGACAAGACTTCTCCTTGGTTAGAACGATGATGACAAGAGAGGCAGACCACATGCGCGGATCATACTATATGCACACAGGATTTAAACCAAATCCAAATATGGTGCATCCGTCTATTGGTTCTGTTGTTTCCTATGAGCTTTCTCAAGGACGAGATTACCTAGAAATACCGCCATTCTTTTCTGTTAATACGGGAAGTCTAGGTGGTGGATTCCTTGGAGCGTCTTGGAATCCCTTTGTTGTAAGTTCTAATGGTCAGGTCAGAAACCTTGGAGATAAGGTAGATAACCAAAGACTCATGGCACTTGCGGCCATTGAAACCGGATTCACAAAAAGAACAAACAGTGATATGGCAAAATATCATCAACAAATGATTGAAAAAACAATTTTGACCAATACCTCGCCCCAGATGAAGGCGTTAAAACCTACTGACGAACCTCAAAATGTCATTGACGCTTATGGCGATACGGCATTTGGAAGGAGCGCGCTGATGGCAAGAAGATTGATTCAGCGTGGAGTTCCTTTTGTAGAGGTCGGCTTTGGGGGTTGGGACTTGCATCAAAACACTCACGAAACCCTATCAACAAAACTTCCAGAAGTAGACAAGGTTGTTTCTAGTCTGATATTGGACTTAAAACGTCTTGACATGTGGGATAATGTTGCTATAGTTATGATGGGTGAGTTTGGTAGAACGCCAAGGATCAACCAGAACGCTGGACGAGATCATTGGGCAAAGATTTGGTCGGCATTTGTTTCAGGTGGACTGCTTAAAGGAGGTCAAGTTGTTGGTTCCTCGTCGTCAGACGGAACAGAAATAGAAAGCGGAGAGCCATATTCAGCAGAAGATATAATGATGACAGTGTGCCATTCATTAGGTATCGACACAGAAAAAAGCTATACTGCTAAAAATGGTCGCCCAATGAGAATAGCTAACAATGGTAAAATTATTAAGGATTTAGTATTATGAGAAATTTAATCTTGACAGTTTTGTTTTTAACATCTACAATCGCGTTGGCAGACGATAAGAAACCACAAAGACCACAAAGGCCGCAGGTAGAACACGGTGAGCGCGCGCATCACCCGCCACCACATGTTCGCGGCTCAGAGCATCATGGCGCTAAACAGTATCACAGACCGCTATATCATCAATACTACAGCAGAAATCCCGTTGGATACAGACCGCATATTCAATGGCTACCAAATGGATTCAGCTTAAATATTGGACGAACTGCGGTAAGTCCAGATCGTCGTCATGTAAGATTTGGTATTAGCGCCGGATTTTATGGTCGCGCCCCGTTTACTCCCTACTATCATAGACATCATAGATAATGAATATTATATCAAAGATAAACAAATCTTTAGCAGAAAGAATAGATAAGGCTGTTTATACGGACAATCCACAAACTTGGAAAGTTTCTAAGTCTATAACGATTGACTGGAAAAACATTTTACCAGAGCCTCCGAAAAATAATTCTCAAGAAACTAAAAAAGAATTAGGCTATCTGGCGGAAATCACCGATAATCTTAGTATATCTGATAAAAATTTGGTATCTTTGGTTGACAACGAGCCGCTTGACTTGTATAATGATATACTCAGGCGGCACGGTTTAAAGATGCCAAGAGATGAATTTAAAAAGGTTTGGGACATATCCTTGCCAATTATTATGAATCTCAAGCATCAGTTTAATAGGCCAAGACCAGAGCAACTGGCCAAGTTCTACGGTTTGACGATAAATGTTATAGAGACAAAGACTCATCAAACCCCAGCTTATCCATCTGGTCATACGGCTTATGCCGCGATGGGCGCATATCTTTTGTCGGATATGTACCCAGAACATTCTGGAGAATTTTTCTCAAAGGTTGGCGATGCTGGTCATGCTCGCTGCCTACAGGGCGTTCACTACCCGTCAGATAATGAAGCGTCAATGGTTATCACTGGCGCTATCTGGCAAGATATTAGATATAAAATGTTTCCAGAGCTGAAACCATATAAAATTTAATATCAAAATTAGAGTTTTTGTGTTGACGTTTGTACGAACTCAAGCTAATATATTGAGTAAGTTTTAAGTTTCGTGTTTCTAAATTTTTTGAGGAGTGTTCAATGCTGAACAATCATGTTACGTTTAAGGGTAATTTGACCAAAGATCCAGAATACAAAGTCGTTTCCGACAAAGAGCTGGTTACTTTTCGGATCGCTGTTAATGAAACATTTGGTGAGGGTAGAGAGGAAACTATCTATTTTGACGTAGATGGCTGGAACAGTCATTCAAAGTATGCCCAAAGCGTATTGCTCTCCAAAGGTGATCGCGTTATTGTTGATGGTCGAATCCGTCAACGTGAATGGACTGACAAAAACGGTTCAACTAGAACTGCATACACTGTCATTCCGTCTACGTTTTCTAAGGTTGTTAAACCAACTAGTATGTAGTTAAATAATTACGAAATAAGGTTAGCCCCGCCTTCGGGCGGGGTTTTTGTTATGAAAAAAGAAAAGATTTTATTAAGATTAGAACAGCTAGAAGATCAGGTATTTCTGATCTCAGAAAGACTTTACAATCCGTCTATAGAGACTTCTGAATTTAAGAAGTTAACAAAGAGAAAAAACAAACTAAAAAAAGATATTGAAAAGCTAAAAAAGAAGGCTGTATATGGGAATGAGTAAAAGTAGACGCAAGTCAAAAAAAGAAAAAGACAGAAAAGAAAAGAACAAAAAAAAGGTTCTAAAAATTAGAAACCAGCTAAGAAAAGACGCCAAGGATGATAAGGAGACTTTTCTCATGAAGAAAGAGATTGAAAAGATTCAATTTCAAGGTATAACGATAAGAGGAAAAGCAAGTGAATAATACAGGTACTTGGAATGGTGATTTGGTCTTAATGTTTAGCGTGTTTTTCTTTTTTCCAATGATCGCTTATTTTGTTTTTGGTATTTTCTTAAAAATTGGAGAGCTGAATGAAAAACACTATGTTATAAACGTATACCAAGAACAGGAATACGAATCAAAAAAGGTTTCGCCAGCATTAAACCAAGCAAGAAAACCAGTAGAAACAAATCCCATAATAGAGCAGGTCGCATCCGAGTCGATTGCTGGGTTGGTTGGCATGGGCTACAAAAAGTCAGAGGCGAGAAGAATGGTCGCCAAGGCTGCAATCAATAAAGAATACAAAAAAGCCGAAGATATGATATTAGATATTATCTCAAACTGTGTATAATAAAATATAATTTTGTTCCCTAGTATGAGTATAAACAATGCCAATACCAGAAAAAAAAGAAGGCGAAGAAAGACAACAATATGTTACAAGATGTATGTCTACGCCAATAATGAAAAAAGATTACCCCGACAACTCTCAAAGAGTGGCTGTTTGTCTTAGTAAAGCCTGTGAAGATATGGGCGAGATGGCCGCCGCTGACTTCGCTTATAACTATGAAACATTTGGATATACCGAAGAGCTAAATGAGGACAACTTCTATGTTCCCACAGAAGCAGAATATGAAGAAGTAGAAGGCGAAGAGACAATAGAATGGGATGTCGCTGCCGAACGACCCGGATTGTGGGAGAATATTCGCAGAAAGAAAGAGCGCGAGGGCAAGAATTACAAGCCAGCCAAGACCGTAGAAGAGGGTAGACCAACCCAAGACCAGCTAAAGCGAGCGCAGTCTGAGTATGAGGCTTACGCAGATCACGCAGAAGCAGACAAGCCGAGCAAAGATGATCCACGCAGAACGCCCGCGCCCAAAAAAGATCAGAAGAAAGGTTCTGATAAAAACAAACCAGACAGCGCGAAAAATCCAAGCGGCAAAATCACTTTCAGTAAAGAGGTGACTGCCCAACTTTCTGCAAAAGTAAAAGAACACAACGCAAAAGGCAAAGGCTCTAAGGCAACTTTGGGTATGCTCAAAGCCGTATATCGTCGTGGAGCTGGCGCTTATTCGACGAGCCATGCTCCAAAAATGAGTCGTCATGGATGGGCTATCGCAAGAGTTAATGCCTTCTTAACATTACTTAGAACCGGAAAACCCTCAAACTCGAACTACACCACTGATAACGATTTGCTGCCTAAAGGACATCCTAGAAAATCCAAGGCCGCAGAGTATCAGGGACGTAAGGTTACTCTAAACAAGCCGTTCCGAACTCCAGATGGGCCAAAAAAGTTCGCAGTTTACACCAAAAATGGAAGCGGTAAGGTTGTTATCGTGCGCTTTGGAGACCCAAACATGGAAATCAAGAAAGACAATCCAGCACGACGAAAGAGCTTTAGAGCGAGACATAAGTGCGATACAGCTCCCGGCCCGAAGTGGAAAGCTAGATATTGGTCTTGCAAAAAATGGTAGGAGATATACAATGATACGGGGTGTAAAAGCTGGTAAAATTTACAGAGTCGAAAATAAAGATAAGCATGGAGCAGCAAACGATCACTATAATATGGTGATAATTGAGTGCAGTGATGGCTCTATTGATGAAATATTATTGACTGATTCTGAAGTAATAAAAGGATTAGAAAGAACCAAAAGAAATAGAGAGGATATACCAAAATACTCTTTAGATTCAGATTGCTGTGCTTACTGGTATGGGCTAATCATTATCTCGGCCATATCTAGTGCTTTAGGATACTTTATCAGAGATTTAAATTTATTTTAAAACGATAGGACGATTGATGATTAATTTGCAGACTCCAATTAATTCGCTTGGATATGGTGTCGCCGGATATAATATATTAAAAGAGCTTTTTGCTAGAGATGATTCAGTTGCTTTATATCCAATAGGAAAACCGGATCAAACGGATGACTTTATAGCTAAAGCCATAAGCAATATATCAAACTTAAAATTAAACAGGTCGCACGTTAAAATATGGCATCAACATGACCTCTTTCAAAGAGTCGGCAACGGTAAGCATTTTGGATTTCCTATCTTCGAGTTAACCGAGTTCGACCAAAGAGAAAAAGTAAGCCTTCATCATTGTGACGAGCTATTGGTCTGTTCTAAATGGGCTTCTGAAATCGTCGATAACCAGACAGGAATCAAAGCCAGTGTTGTTCCGCTTGGTGTAGACACTAAAATATTCTATCCTAACAGCCAGTATCAGGTGCATAATCCTTATAAAACAATCTTTTTTAATTGTGGGAAATGGGAAAAAAGAAAAGGTCATGATATTTTAGGGGAATGTTTCAATAAGGCTTTCACAAAATACGATAATGTAGAACTGTGGATGATGTGCGACAATCCATTTTTAAAGCCAGAACAAAAAGAGTATTGGGAAAAACTTTACAAAACGTCGGGACTTGGCGATAAGATCCGACTAATCCCTAGACAGCAACGGCATGAGGATGTTGCTAGGCTTATGAATATGGCTGACTGTGGAGTGTTTCCTGCGCGAGCAGAGGGGTGGAACCTTGAGTTGCTTGAGATGATGGCGTGCGGTAAACACGTTATAACCACCAACTACTCAGCTCATACAGAGTTCTGCTCCCCCGTAAATTCACGACTCATAAACATAGAAAACTTGGAAACAGCTTTTGACGGGGTGTTTTTTGATGGTAAAAAAGGACTTTGGGCAGAATTGTCTTGCGATCAAGAGAATGTCGTGATAGAATATATGAGAGATGTCCACAGGCTAAAACAAGGCGGGCAGCTCATGGTTAATAATAATGGAATAGAAACGGCTAATAAATTTTCTTGGAAGAACACTGTTGATAAGCTATTGGAGGCTATAAATGAATAAAAAAAATCAGTTGCTAAATGCGGCAGAATCACACTATAGGTCGTTATTAGATAGATATACACTATCAATTTCTAACATTGTTGAGCGAGGCGAAGCGTCTGGAGATAAAGATCTCGATCAACTAATTGACAACATCCAAAAATATACTAATATACTATCTCAGTATAATTTTATACAAAGACTTAAAGCACAATCTCCTAAAGAAGAAGAAAATGCTAACTAAACTGACTATAATTTTTGCAAAAATAGAGAAAAAGAGACAGATATTTTCTGATGAATATTTCATGCTTTTTTTAAATAAAGAAAATAAGTTACCTTCGGAAACGGTAACGCAGTCGGGAATAAGCGCCTGCATGGATAAAATTTTCGGAAAATATTTTAAAATAGATAAGCACTGGCCTAATATAAAATTATCTGATGCTAGGGTTTATTTAGATTCTGGAAAATTAACGACAGAGCTGGTTTATACATGCTTTATACCCTCTGTTTGGTCGATAGAAAAAACCGGCGGTTTTTATACGAGGAAAACAATTAACGACTTATCAATAAAAATTGATCCGTTTTTACTGGACGTTATATCTAAGCAGTCTGCTTCTGTGTATAGATAGGTATAGCTTTATAAATGAGGTGTTGTTTTGGAAGAAGATCAAGCTGCCTGTATAGTAATAGAATGCTCCGCTGACGGAGAATTGTCATTTTCCTGTGATTGGATTGGAGCGGAAGATGGTATAACTTCTATGGCGACCATCCTTATGGCTTTAGATAATCAATCTTTAAGCGAAAAAATATTAGAAAACTTAAAAAGTTTACATAAAGAATCGCAAGGCGAACAGGATCAGGTATTAAAAATAGATGCTTTTTATCGAGCTATTAAAAAATTAGCAGATCATAGAAATCAGTATGAAGATGAAGATGTTGTCGTATATCCACTAGACGTTTCCTCGTTAATGTAGGATTATAATGAAAACAAAAAAGAAGATATCTTGGGAAAGCTGGAACGCAAAAGTTGTAGAGTACTTGTCCCAAGATGAAGAAAAAGAAGCGGCTATTCAAGATGTCGAATTGTCTGAATCGGAAAGCCAATTTTTTTTTCCGGTTCCACAAAGTAACGTACTCTACACTCCAATGGGGGCTTATCCTGAAGAATCAATGCTAAAACCATCGGACAGATGGGACTGCTGGACAGCCTCTACTAACTTTCCTATAACTAAAAAAATTGTAAACATACTAAATGAAGAGATTGATGGTGTCGAAGCTTTGAAAATCATGGGTAAATATTCATTTTTTATTGGTGTGGCTCAGATGTTTGACATAAGAGACGTGCGAAAACAAATAGATGAAAAAATTTGCTCTTATACCGAGAACGAGATATTTGAGAATAATGAAATACAAGAAACTGTGAATTTATTAAAAAACCAGTTGAAAGATAATAATTTCTGGTCTATACTAGTATACCCAGAAGGTATGGTTGAATATGTTGTTGCTAACGAAATTAATGCTGAATATCTTGACGCCTTGAGTTCGTTAATAGAAAAGAAAAATAACTTTGGTGGAATAATTTTGAGGAGTGATAATGGACAGCAGAATGAACGAGCTTATGAGTGATCCTAATGTAGTAGGAATTATGAACGCGGTTGGCGCTAGATATAGGTCTATTGACCCAGATCAACTAGACTCAATTAAATTAAATACGCTTTGGGAGTGCGCCAAGAAATATGATCCCAAAAGAGGCACTAAATTTACTTCGTTTTTATATCAAAATCTAGTGTTCGCGTTTAAGAACGAGCTAAAAAAGAGAATCAGAGAGTTTCCAACGGAAACTATTGAGGCTAATACCCCGTCTAGAGCGTCTAGTCTTACGGACATTTTTGATGGTATGCCAAAAGAATATGCATCGCTACTAGAACAGAAGTATGTATACAATATGACCATGAATGAAATCGGCAATCAAAATGGTTATAGTCGAGAAACGGCCAGAAGAAAAGTGGCGAAAGCGGTTAAATTTTATAAAAACAATAACAAGATTGAAATCTGAATTGTGTATATCAATCTAGGAACTGGACCTTATATCGGATTTGGAAAATTGTAGTTTATTTCATCACTTTTACATGGAGAACTTATAATGGCAGTTCCTAGTAGCAATAGCCACCTAGTCAATACTACTGGTGGATCGTTTTCGGCCCAATCTCAGGGCGGAACAATTCTTGGAAACATCACCACTGGCGGTGTTATCACTAGAGCTTCGTCACTCAAAGACAACGCTTCTGATTTCGGCAAGACTCCGGGGCCAGTAGAAGCAGCAAACGGCCTTGTTGCAAATACCAAGGCTTTGAGCGGCGGAACTTTCGCATATAGTTCGGCTGGCAACTATGTCATCCGTACAATTAGCACTACTCTTTCTGGCGTGGCTGGCACGAAAATGTTGATTCCGGGATCGGATTCCAACACTCGTCGCTCGATTCATCAGTTTGAACACTCCTTTGGTGCTAAGACTTTGACCAAGTTTAGAGCTGGTCAGTACACCTTGACCGGAACCAAGGCAAACGGTTCGTCAAACCTCTCCAGACTAATCTGGTTGAACGCTGGCGGAACCGCTGCTCAGGCTCCAGTAGCATTGAACGAAAACATGCACGACATCGCGGATGGTGATGAAGCGGATAGAGCAGCAGACAGCGCTGCAAATCCAAGCAGAGCTATTCCGGGCGAATTGGTTATGAAAGTTGACTTCGTTACCACCAATGTAGCTTCTGGTGGCGACTTCTTCGATTACAAGCCAATCACTGGTAAGTAATTTATTATTTTATAAATAATTATTCTGGGGTTGGCGGCAATCGTTGCCAGCCCCTTTTTTCGCCAAGGTGTGAAATGAGCATTACCGATATATTAATTATGATAATTGAGGTTGTTATTATACCATTTTGCGTTTGGCTTGCGGCTCTTTTTTGGAAAAAAATTATAAAACCCGTGGCTAAAATGGTCAAGGGGCATGATTATTTAGTGTGTAGCATTAAAGAAATAAAACACGAACTAACTACCAATGGTGGATCGTCTATAAAAGATGCTATCAACAGAATAGAAAGCAGGCAAATAACAGTAGACCATAGATCAAAAGCTATATTTTACAACTTTGAGCAGCCAATTTTTGAGATAAGTAGCACAGGAGATTTTCTTTGGTCAAATGAAAAATTCAAAGAGGCAACAGACCACAAAGAATTTAAAGGACTTGACTGGGTTAATATTGTAGATGAGCCAGAAAGACATCATGTGTTACATGAGTTTGAATCTTGCTCAAAGGGCAACAGAGAAATAAAAATAAAAACTGTATCAATGGACGGTACATCTATATGTTTACACGGTTTCCCATATAGGGGAGAAAAGAAAAATCACGGTTTTTTAGTTTATTTAAAAATAGGAGAATGAAATGGGTTCAGCTAAATTCAAATTGAACTGGTCTGACATTATCGGTGTTGGCAAAAATGCGGCTCTTGTTGGTGGCGCTGCCGCGCTTACCGTTGTTGCACAGAGTCTTGGGACTATCGACCTTGGAACATATGGCCCTCTTGTAGTTCCGATTATCGCAGTAGGTCTTGATACTGCAATTAAATGGATGAAAAATAACGCAGCAGAATAGGACTATATCATGGATTTTAAAACGCCACGCGAGCTTTTAAACGCTTATCGTGAAGGATTTAAAGGCGCAGAGTGTGACAAAAAAGAAGTCGCAAAACTGCTTGGCGAGCTTAAAAATCCACTATTCGGAGCTGCCGCATACCAATTATGGGGAGATGGAGAAGGGAAACTCTCTCTCCCGTTTAAATCTCTGTTAAAGTTCGACCCAAGTTTTGGGCCATCAGAACGTCAAACAACTGGCGACTGCGTATCTCACGCCACTAGAAACGCTATAGACGTAACAAGAAGCGTAGAGATAGATATAAAGGGAGACATGGAGCAGTTTGTTGCCAGAGGTGCAACAGAGGCCATCTACCAAAGCAGAGGACACAAAAAGCAAGGCATGATGTGTTCTACTGCTGCAAAATATGTTCATGAGCATGGGGGTATTGTATTAAGAAAAGATTACGGTATTGTCGATCTATCTAAATATGATTCAAGCCTTGGCGCTAAACATAAAATCCCTTTTGATATTTATACAAAAGAAGCAAGAAAGCACCAAGTTAAAACCATATCTTTAATCACAACTATACAGGAAGCGCGAGATGCGCTTGCTAATGGTTACGGTATCTCTGTCTGTTCTAGTTACGGCTTTTCTTCAAAGAGAGATAAATATGGAATAGCTAAACGTAGTGGTGGCTGGTCACATGCTATGGCTTGGATCGCCTGCGATGATACAGACGAAAGATACAAAGAGTCATTGTTTCTAGTACAGAATAGTTGGGGTAAATGGAATAGTGGCCCAAAATTCCATGAGCAGCCAGATGGTAGCTTTTGGATTAGAGAAAAAGACGCAAGAGGCATGTTGGCTCAAAAGGGAGCTTGGGTGTTTAGCGATGTAGATGGATTTCCAGCAAGAGAACTACCGGATTACGGAACTACAAAATTTTTATAGGATAGAAAGATGAAATATCTATCAACTTTGATTGTGCTTGTTTTATTTGTCGGATGCGCAGAAACAAAAAATAGTGAGTGGCAAAGCAACCCAGAATACAGAGCCTATATTGCAACAAGACTTGCCGATGCTATAATAGAGTATAACGTCATCACAGAAGAAGTTGTTGAAGAGGGCTGTGATGGTTCTGGCTGGATAACACAGGGGGATGGACATAAAACGGAGTGTCCCGGATGCGATGCCTGTAAATCTGCTGGCGACATACCACAAATAGAATGGTCAACAGATACGCTACTAGACATTCCACAAATATTAGAAGAATTTAAAATTCCGATTGAGGAAGAGCCTGAGCCTGAAGTCATCATAGAACCAGAGCCAACACAAGAAATAATAGTCGAAGAAAAACCAATAATTCAAACTAATCAAGATAGGTCAAGAGGACTATTTAGGAGACGTAGGTAATGAGTATAGAAAATTTAGCAGAAAGAATATCAGAGAGCGCCCAGAAAAAAGATGGAAATTACGGTATTGACCCTATCACTATTAGTATTATAATATCTATCGTTACAAACCTAATAAAACTATGGTGGGCTTGTAAAGATAAACAAAGCATTAAAGGAGAACTACAAAATCCGTCTCTTATTTTTAAGGTCTTGTTAAAAAGAGAGATACGAAAACGCGCGCGAAGAGAAGATAGGACTGCACTCTATGGGGCATTTTTAGATGTTGTTCCGGCGCTAACCGAACAGGAAATTAATGAAATTATAAAACAAATTGGAGAACAGGAATGAGTGAATTATTTAGTGCGTTGAGTGTATTTCAGTGGTTCATGCTTGGCATTGGGGCGTTTTTGATTGGGCCAGTTTTATTTAGCAAAATCTTAGATAGATATGTACATGGAAAGCCAGAGCCTCCACCTCTTCCGGGTGACGAGAGCCTCACTGACGTTGTAGAGTGCTGGGAAAATCTTAAAAAATTATGCAAGAGGCATGGATTAGCCGAGGCCGAACAAGAAGTCCACAAAGTCTTTCCTCTTTTTGCAAAATCAAAGGATGTGCTATGAGTGATAACCTTAGAATATTCTTAGCTTTAGTAGTTATTGTGGTTGGACTTTTTGGGGAAAAAGCTGCCGAATTTGTGAAAGATAACGTTGAAATTGTCGATGAGTCTGTGTATACTATCACTGAACCATCTTTGGAAAACAAAGAGCTTGTCAAGCCAATTACTGAGATTGAAATCTCCCCAGAAGATGCAAAACTAATTTCTTCATTTTATCTGGAATTAGCTGATGTAATTGACAAAGATGATACTATAATAGATTCTACAGGACAGTTTAGAAACCTAAACACTTTTGCCGGAGTGTTGCACTTTGATACATCTCTGTTAGGAAAATACGACTCTCTTGGAGAAAACATAGACTCGGCTATTGTTAATACTATTGGAAAACAGGACGCGCCTATGGATGACGACAAAAGAGATGACTTGATCGAAATACTAAATGCGGTAGCTTGGAGTGTCACCCAATGATTATCAACAAAATTTTAGATGTCCTTCTTGACAAATATGACATTGAAAAAGAAGATGTTGATAAAGTCAAAAAGATTTTAGATAAGGTGAGCTTTACAAAAAGAGATGGCAAAGATATAATGGTCATCAGTATAGGCGAAGGAATTGAGCTGTCTATAGTTCAGAAAAAAGAAGAAAAATAAATTAATTTAGTTTTACAATCATGAGGAATATTTAATGTCTTTGAAATCTTTAATGGATTATACATTTGTTAGTAAGTATGCGCGTTGGATTCCTGAAAAGAAAAGGCGAGAAACTTGGAACGAGGCAGTAGATAGAGTCAAGCAAATGATGCTCGACAAATATGTTGCAGGTCAAGAGGGCGAGAACGTAGAAGAAATTAAAACCGAGATCGAGTGGGCGTATGAACAAATGCGCAAGAAAAAAGTTCTTGGCAGTCAGCGCGCTCTACAGTTTGGCGGATCGCCAATCTTTAAGCACAATGCTCGTATGTATAATTGTATTGTGTCATACTGCGACCGTGTAAGATTCTTCCAAGAGTGTATGTATCTTCTTCTGTGTGGATGCGGTACTGGATTTTCCGTACAGAAACACCATATTGAAAAACTGCCAGACCTTTTACCAAAGAAAGAGGGTAGTAAAAAATACGTTATTCCAGATACCATTGAAGGATGGAGTGACGCTGTAGGTATTTTGGTGTCGAGTTATTTCGATCAATATCTACAAGATGAACTATTCGGTGAATATTCTGGCAAGACTGTTAATTTTGACTACAGTCAAATTCGTCCCGCCGGATCTTACCTAAAGTCAAGTGGCGGCAAAGCTCCCGGCCCTGAACCTCTACGCAATGCTCTAACAAACATTAGAAAAATCTTAGACAAGGCAATTAAAGATGGACAGAAAAAGCTCAAACCTATCCAAGCTTATGACATTATTATGCACACCGCTGATGCTGTTATATCTGGTGGCGTTCGCCGCTCTGCTACCATTTGCGTATTTAGTCCTGACGATAGTGAGATGGCAAGGGCTAAAACAGGAACTTGGTTCATTGACAATCCCCAACGAGGAAGATCAAACAATTCTGCACTACTTGTACGAAATGAAACAACAAAAGAACAATTTGCAGAACTAATGAACTCTGTCAAAGAGTTTGGCGAGCCGGGATTTGTATGGGCAGACAGCACAGAACTTCTGGTAAATCCATGTGTTGAAATTGGCATGTGGCCTGTATGTGAGGAAACTGGTGAATCTGGATGGCAGGCATGTAACCTATCAACTATTAACTGCTCAAAAGTAAAAACCGAACAAGACTTCTTTGATGCTTGCCGTGCCGCTACAATCATTGGTACACTACAGGCGGGTTTCTCGGAGTTTGAGTATCTGGGCGGTGCGTCGGAGCGAATCATCGCAAGAGAAGCTCTGCTGGGCGTTAGTATGACAGGCATGATGGAGAACGCAGAAGTTTGTCTTGATCCATCATCACAGAAGCGCGGCGCTAATATTGTAAAGAAAACAAACGCTAGAATGGCAGAACTGCTGGGTATTCGTCAAGCAGCAAGAACCACATGTATTAAACCAGAAGGAACATCAAGTTGTATTCTTGGAACATCTAGTGGTATTCACCCGCACCATGCGAAACGATATATCCGCCGAGTCCAAGCAAACAAAATGGAACCCATTTATAATTATTTTAGAACACAAAACCCAAGAGCATGTGAAGAAAGTGTTTGGAGTAATAATGATAGTGATGACGTTGTATCGTTCTGTGTAGAAGTTAAAGACGGCGGCAAAACTAAAAACCAAGTGAGCGCACTACAGTTATTGGACTATGTAAAATCTACACAGCAAAGCTGGGTTCTCAATGGTACAAACCCAGAGCTATGTACTCAACCTTGGTTAAATCATAATGTAAGTAATACTATTAATGTTAAGCCAGATGAATGGGACGAAGTAGAGAAATATATTTATAAGAATAGAAAATACTTCTGTGGTATTTCATTGCTTCCTATCTCTGGCGATAAAGATTTTCCACAAGCACCATTCACTACGGTTTATCTACCAAGTGAACAGGTCGCACACTACGGCAATGCCTCTATCTTTGTGAGTGGACTTATCGAGGTTGCACTTACTCTATGGGAGGACAACCTTTGGGCGGCATGTGACAGTCTACTTGGGTTTGGCGAAAAGATTAAAGGCAATGGAAAGAAAGAGTGGAAAGAGCGATGTGAAAGATTTGCCGAAAAATACTTCGCAGGAGACCTAAAACAGTTGACATATTGTATGAAAGATGTCTATAATTGGAAAGAGTGGGTGGATCTTAACAGAGAATACCAAGATGTAGACTTCACACAAGTTGTCGAAGAAACTAATAATGTAAATCCCGTTCAACAAGTCGCCTGTGCTGGCGGTAAATGTGACTTTTAAGGAATAAAAAAATGGAAGGTAATACAAACAAAAACGTGCCGCCGTTTCCGGTATGGCAAAACTCTTGTTGCAGACATGAGACGGTAGTAACTTCTCTGCCAATGGGCATGAAGCCTTACACTGGTCCTGAATTAAAAGTTAAGAAACTGGCCCCAGAAGCAATCATTCCAACAAAAGCAAATAAAACAGATGCGGGCTATGATCTCTATGCCCTAGAAGATGTAGAGATTCCAGCTGTAAATCATAAACTAATCAAGACAGGTATTTCTATGGCGATCCCAGCCGGTTACGTTGGTCTCATCTGGCCTCGCTCTGGCCTTGCTTATAAGAATGGACTAGATGTGTTTGCTGGCGTTATTGACGCCGGTTATAGAGGTGATGTGGGGGTAATACTCTATAATTCAAGAGTAACTGACCACTATCAAGTCAAAAAGGGAGACAGAATAGCGCAGATAGTTTTTCAAAAGATAAAAGGCTTTAATCTTATTGAAGTGGACGATCTTGATGAAAGTCAAAGGGGTGAAGGCGGATTTGGGAGTAGCGGAGTATGACCGATAGAATATTTTGGGCTACTCAGGGAGTACTCTTAAACGGTTCTTTTTTGGGAGGTGTTCAGTCAGTAGGCGTTAACTCTAGCCATTCGGCCTCTGCGCTGTTTAATAACGGCAGTCCCACAAGACGCCACATCTTCTATAATAGACCCTCTACAGAAATAACAATAGAAAGACTCCTAACAGGCGCCCCCGCAGAAGTTGATGATGGTGTCGCCGCTGGTGAACATGATATTGAAATTGCCTATGGTTCAGACGAAAACGGGAATATCGGCGAGAACTCATCGTTAGGCGGGGTTCAATATAAAAAATGCTTAATCAGTTCTATTTCATATTCTATGTCTGTAGACCGTGTTACAGAGACAGTAACATATATAAACAGATGGATGGAGCCGGGCGGAGCGTCTCCTAGCGATTTTTCAGGGGTTGGCGGGGGAGGAGGGGAAACTATGAAAAGGCAGCACATAAAACCACAAAGTAGCACATTACCAGAAGAAGTGAAAAAGTTATTCGACATTGGGACTGAACTTAACGGCATTGATGTTCTAGGACTTCAATCCATAGATATAAATGTAAACATAGAACGAACACAATTATTGGATCACGGATACTGGGGCGGATCGGATGGCGATTTGAGCAGGATTAATGAGTTTTATATTCCCAATCTTCCAATAAGTATTTCTTGTTCTTTTCGCGGGATAATAAGGCAGCCGATTCCTTGGACTGGAATTATGAAAAATTTAGATAACGCGGTGCGCCCTGTTGATAACAACTTTACTCAATCTTATGGCGGCCCAGCCGCTAATCCATTCTATGAAGCCGATAGGGTGATTGTTATTAATTCGGAATTTTCGGGATCAAATAGTTCATGGAATCTTGGCGCTAAAAATTATTTAACATCAATAGAAACAAACGGAGGAGATGCTGGAGACGATTCAAATGTCGAAGTTACTATAACTTATCAAAATAGCAACAACTTTATTGAAGTATCATAATCAATAACATTATAGTGGTAAACACCTTATGACAAAAAAAATAAGAAGAACGCTAAAAAAAGAAAATATTCCCCAGCAAGTTAAAATAGTAGAGCCAAAAACACCCAACCAAAAAAAATACATTAGATCAATAATAGAAAACGATATTATTTTTTGCACCGGTCCTTCGGGTTGTGGAAAATCCTTTATTGCCGCTGGCCTGTCGGCACAAAAACTTCACCATGATGAAATTGAGAATATAATAATTACTAGACCCCTTGTATGCACCGGAAAAGAAATTGGATCTTTACCGGGAGAGCTGGGAGAAAAAATAGCCCCATACCTCATGCCAATGCAGGAAAATTTAAAACATTTTCTTGGGCGCGCTTATTACGGAGAATACTATAATGCAGGTAGGATCAAGTACATGCCGCTAGAGGTTATGCGCGGTAGCACATTTAATCATTCATATATGATTCTTGATGAGGCGCAAAACTGTAGCTTTGAACAGATCAAGATGTTTATAACTAGAATGGGTGAAGGCTCTAAGGTTTTAATAAATGGAGACATTAAACAAACTGACATAAAATCTAGAAGCGGTCTTGCACATTGTATTGAAAAACTCTATAATATAGAGGGAATCGCTTATTGCCAGCTAACAATTCAAGATATACAAAGAAACGGAATATTGGGCAGAGTGTTAAATGCCCTAGAGAATGACGATTAATTGAGGTAAAAATATGCCATTATATGATTTTGAATGTGAGCCTTGTGCGTATTATACGGAAATAAGACAAGGACCGGAAGATCCAGATGTTCATGAGTGTCCATTTTGCGCAAGCAATACTCTTAAAAAAGTTTTCATTAATGCTCCATCTATCAGTGTGATCGGAGAACCCACTACTGTAAAACATTTAGCAGATAGAAATACCAAAAAGATGGGAAGATATGAGCTAGAGTCTAAAAACGCAAAGAACAATTCGGAACAGTACAAGGAGGCTAAAAAAGCAAGAGACCAGCGCCGCAAGATCAACTCTATGACACAGGAACAGAAGATTAAATGGATAAAGGAAGGTGACTAATGGAACTGGAAAAAGTATTATTAGGTAATAAAAGCGATGAAACGGTTAAATTAAATAGAAAAGATTTCCCACATCACGCAACTGTTACTCTTAAAATCGACATAAGAAAAATGAATAAGGATGGCTCTTTAGAAAATAAAGTTTTGAGCGCGTCAGAACTCTCAAAATATGGCATGGGTATCAAGGCTCAGATATGCACATCTGGAGCTACTCAATCCGAATGCATCAAGAATCTTAAAGAAATGTTGGAGAAAATGAATGGCTAGATGGGAAAATGAAGACGTGTCTGGACTAGGTATTCCAGAACCGATTACTTCAGTTGTAAAATATTTGAATAAGGAAGGTAGAGACTGTCAAAACGAAAGATATGGTTTCGTGAAAACTGTTTCTACAACTCTTCCAGATAAGAGTGTTTTTGTAAAATACTATATTAGATTTTATAGAGGCGAGCTTGTTGATCCTCATTCTGTTGACATTAATTTTAAATCTAAAATACCAGAGTTTAAAAAAGTATCAGAAGATTGTTATAATCTATATAAAAAATATTTGTCTACAAAAAATCGTTTGTATTTCACTAGGTCAAGAAGATTGTTCATGGAGAATTAAATGAAAAAGGGACCACTTTCTAACGAAGAGAAAAGCTATATTGAAGAAAACTCAAAAGTAGGCGCTAAAGATTTAGCGGAATCTATGGATAGATCGCTAAAGCTAGTAAAGGCGCATCTAGGTAAAATTTCTAAAAAAGAACAAACAAAACCAAAAGAAGAATCTAAAACTATGCAACTATTAGCAAGAAATGCCGATAGGGGCGTGGTGGTTATGACGGAATCGGCCTCTTCGCATTTTGATGAAAATAGGAAAAAGTCAGAACCGCCCAAAAGATACAGAGGGATTATTCATAAAATAAAGGAAGACTAATATGATTTGCACCAAGCTTGATTCATTCCTTAGAAAAAAAGTTATGACAGATCTTGAAATGACTTGGGAAGCAGAGCTAAAAAGCGGCGTCACTGTTTATGGAGACTATGAAAGAAGCGGACAAGATAATCCTTGGAATAGACTTTCTAAACACTGCGAGGAAAATAATGATAGTATTATTAAAATAAAACTTCTAATGTTTGGAGCAAAGAAAGAAACGTTTTTTGAAGACGAAAACGGTCTCGATGGAATTTTTGTTCTTAGAGGCGCTGCGAAAGAGCAAACAATGTCAGACGATTCTTTTAGGGTGTATCAAACACTCACGGTTGGGCTTTTGCGAGACGACTGTGATTCAGTAGATGTTAAAAAATATTGCTGGCCCAATAATGAATTTGAACAAGGCTCTTCTTCTAGAAAGCTGACAGCCGGAAATTTGGAATATATGATATTTAAAAATGAATCAGAAAAACTCAAACATCCTAAAGTACAAGAGCTTATCAACGGGGCAGCCGTGTAATGCGGCTCAATACGCTGCTGAACTTGTCTGTTTAAGAAAAAGAGAGAAAGAAAATTGCGGCAGTTTAGAGTTTAAGTTTTGGAACAGATCTCAAAAAGAAGAGTACCAAACTCAAATACGTGTTGCTTCTAACTTGATAAGTAAATATAGTGAAAAAGCACTAATTAGATATCTAAATAGTCCAAGCGGTAACAATGTTTATGCCTTGGGCTTTCTACATAAAAGTAAAAAGTTCGCGTTAACACTTAGATTTGTTGAAAAGGGTGTAAAAGAAATACATGCCAAATTGAAAGAAGAGTCGAAGCGCGAAAAGAAAATAATCGAAGCCCCTAAAGGCGATTATAAACCAAAGAAATCAAAAGGCAAAAATAGCCTCTTTTCAAAAATAAGGAAGATAGATGGCAAAGGTTAAAGACTGGAAGAAACAAATCACAGATAAGTATGGCGATATTCTTGTTTCTGGGACAAATGTTTTAAGTAATAGAAAAGATTATAAAGTATTATCAATTTCTCCAATGCTAGATATCGCTCTGGGCGGGGGAATCAAAGAAGGTTCGTGGCTCATGCTTTCAGGCGATCCCAAGTGTGGTAAGACGACCACAGCGATGCAGTTGGCGGCGAACGCGCAGAAAGATGGTAGACATGTTATCTATCTTGATGCAGAGGGGCGACTCAAAGAAATGAACTTTGAAGTCCCAGAACTAGATCCAGAAAATATGACAATCATTCAACCTAAAGACAAACCTATTCCTGCTGAAATATTTTTAGAAACAGCATACAAATACATGACTGATCCAGAATATCATGGGGCGGTTTTGATTGTTGACTCTATCTCGTCTTTGATTTCAGAGAAAGAACTAGACGGCGACTTCTCTCCCACTAGAGCTGGCCTACCTAAGATTCTCTCTATCTTCACTAAAAAGATGGGACAGGTCTTACCTAATCAAAGAGGATTGGTGATACTGATTACCCATACTATCTCAAACACGTCTGGAATGGGCGCGTCTAAGATGGCTGACGGAGGTAGAAAGATTCAATATCAGGCGGATACTAGAATGGAAGTCAAAAGCGGTGGAGAGAAAATTCCAGCCGTCAAGCCTTGGACAGATGAAAGCGGCGAGATCATCGGGCAGCAGGTTAACTGGCGCATCCTCTGCTCGTCTATGGGATCGCCGGGCGGAAACTGTCAGAGTTTTATTCGTTATGGCGAAGGTATCGACGAATGTCAAGAGTATCTACAGCTAGCTCAACAGCTTGCCCTTATCGACAGAAGTGGCGCTTGGTTCAAGCTCATATTCATGCTAGAAGATAAAAAATTAATGAAGAAGCTAGAACCGGATTTAGATGTTGAAGACGAGACCGCATGTATTAAAGCCTTTCAGTTTCAAGGACAGCCAAAGGTGTATAATTTCCTGAAAGAAAATCCAGAGTGCATAAAGCTGTTGGCTAAATCAATTAAGGACATGCTATGAAAATAGAAATAGTAGGATTAGACGCAAGGGGCTACATATGGATGCCGCTATCCGCAGCCGCCGAGAATGTTAATAGATCAAAACTTCATGAAAAAGCATACAAACTTATTGAAGAATTCTATCCGTATGATACGATATTGGAAGAAGTGACACTCCCCGGAAGCAAAGACCAATTTGGAGGAAAATCCCTTAGAGCGGACTTGTTTTTACCAGCTAGAAGAATTATAATAGAAGTTCATGGAGAGCAACATTATAAGTTTAACAAGTTCTTTTTTAAGAGCAAGCTAGACTTTTATAAAGCCAAAGCCAGAGACTCAGACAAAAGAGAGTGGTGCGAGTTGAACGAAATAGAACTGATAGAATTAAATTATAATGAGGACATTGATGAGTGGAGAACAAAAATTAGAAGAGTTTCTTCTAGCGATTGATAATTGGATAGAGTGTAAAGGGCTTCCGAAGGTTGAGCAAAAAGAAGACATTGAAGCTATTCTTAATATGCGATCTCACGATATAAACCATCTCTCTGCAAAAGAATGTCTGGCGTATGCCTATGAGCTATACGCATATTCAGACTATCTTGAATCCATAAAAGCCAAAGAAAAGATCGTTTTAGATTGGGCGGATTCCAGTATTTGGTATATAATATCTAAGTCTCTAGACTCTTACGGCACAAGCTATACGAAATGGGAACAGAAGTATTATTCTGCCGTAAAAGAAAACCCTCTAGCGTCTGATATATTAAAAATCAAGAAGCACGCAGAAGCAAGACTGTCTTGCGTAGATGGTAAATCTAACAAGGTATTGAGAATGGCAGACACATTAAGTAATTTATCAAAAACAAGATGAGGTTAAAATGCTAGACAAATTTATTGAATCACTAACCGCAGAACAAAAGATGGCGCTCATAGAAACCCTAAGTGAAAGTATTGAAAAACCAGCGGAGACTAAAAAAGAACAACGTCCAGAACCAGTAAAATTATCAAGTGCAGATATTGGCTTGGACTTTACGGTTTCTAAAGACGGCGGGCAAGTTAGAACTAGAATCCCCGTTACGGAGAACAAAAGGTTTAATAGCTTTACTGATGACGGAACAGAAGCAAAGGGCGCAGAGTTTAAAACGCCGGATGTCAAGCCTACCGAGCGACGACGACAGCCAACCAAGATGATAGATCAGAAATGCACCAAGTGTCAAAACTCTGTTAAGGTTCATCCTACGCACGCTAGGGAGTGGTATGTTTGCGACAGGTGCATTGGTGGCCGATAATGAAAAAGAACAAACTACAGGACTTAGCTTCTGAAAGGGCTGTACTGGCGGCACTGTGTCAGTACGGGCTAGACTGTTATCTTGACATTGATTTTGTAGATGGCGACCATTTTACAGATGACATGAATCAAGTTTTGTTTAGCTGTATTCATAAAACAATATCTGACAACGCAAAGGTAGAATTAACATCTATTCTATCTGCTGCAAATAGTCTTGGTGTTGGCGATGCGCTAAACAACAAGGAAGAAATGGGGTTCATCAGATCCCTGTTTAATTTCCCAGTAAATTTAGAAAACTCGCAAATTCATGCCGCTAAAATCGCAAAGCTAAAGCTGGCTAGAGATTTAAAGAAAACACTAAGCGGCTGCCAGAAAAGCGTAGAGTCCATGACGGGCGAAGAAGATATTGTAGACCTTATCTCTATGGTAGAATCTCCTATCTTAGATGCTACATCTGCAATATATCAAACATCAAGTAATAAAACAGAAGTAATGGGAGAGGGTATTGATGAATACTTGGATTTTCTCACAGAGAATGTATCAGATTTTGTTGGAATCCCCACAGGGTTTGCACGATATGATGCTGCTATTGGCGGTGGGCTGCGTCGAAAATGTGTTGACTTAGTAGCGGCGCGACCCAAGGTTGGTAAGTCTATGTTTTGCGATGCTGTTGCGCTCAACATATCAATGCAAAATGTTCCCGTTCTTGTTCTAGATACTGAAATGTCTAAAGAAGATCACTACAATAGAATTCTAGCTAGTATTAGTGGTGTTGAAATTAACAAAATATCCACTGGTAAATATTCTGATAATGTAATAGAAAATGAAAAGGTTCGTGCCGCCGGTGAAAAACTTAAAAACATACCATACCACTATATTAGTATTGCAGGTCAGTCTTTTGATAATATACTTTCTATTATGCGTAAATGGATTTATCAGCACGTTGGGTTTGACGAAAGCGGCAGAACTAACGATTGTGTAATTATTTATGATTATCTTAAACTGATGAGTTCAGACGGCATTAGTGCGTCTATGCAGGAATATCAAGTTCTTGGCTTTCAAATTACCAAGCTGCATAACTTTATGGTTAAATATGATGTTCCATGTTTGAGCTTTGTGCAGTTGAACAGAGATGGTATCACAAAAGAAAGCACCGATGCGGTATCTGGCTCTGACCGTCTTATTTGGCTTTGTACCAGTTTTACAATTTTTAAGATGAAATCAGACGAAGAAAAAGCGGAGGACAATCCTAAAAATGGAAATAGAAAACTTGTTCCCATTGTAGCCAGACATGGTGAAGGATTAGATGATGGTGATTATATTTCGATGAAGATGTTTGGTAATATTGGACGTTTAGAAGAAGGCATGACTAGAAATGAAATTCATAACAATGCCAAATCAAGAAGTGAAGGATTTGAAATAAATGAAAACTTTGACCCCGAATCAGATCTCAGCAGCGTGTGACGCGCTAAAAGATTCTATTCCAGAAGTGCTTGAAAGACTTGATATTGAGTATATAGAATACAGCAATAGATACGCTTTTCCTTGTCCTATTCACGGCGGCGACAATCCAGAAGGATGTTGTGTCTTTCTAGATGGTGATGACGTTGTGGGAAACTGGAAATGCTGGACAGCCGGGTGTGACGACGACTATGCGAGAAACATATTTGGATTTATTAGAGGCTGTTTAACCACCAAGAAGGGATCAGAAGCGACTCTTTCAGAAACATATAAATTTTGTGAGTCTATAGCAAAAGCAGAAGAAAGAGAAGAAATAGACATCAATCCTGCTAAAGAAGCTAAAATGATTGATATTTTTTTGAAGCAGTCTGTCGCGACAATACCAACAATCTCAAGACAGGATGTTCGATCTAAAATACAAATACCATCACAATATTATATGGACAGAGGATACTCAGAGGAAGTTCTTGACTTGTTTGATGTTGGTACATGTTTAGATAGCAATAGGCCAATGTGTAATCGGGCCGTTGTTCCTATCTATGATGTAAACGATTGTTATGTTGGATGTGTTGGTAGATCAATCTATGATAACATGCAACCAAAATGGCTACACAGTAAAGGTTTTAAAAAAGAACATCTTTATGGGTTAAATATCGCAAAAGACCATATAATAAGAAGTAGAACCGTTTTCTTGCTAGAAGGTCAGGGCGATGTTTGGAGAATGCACGAGGCCGGATATAGCAACTCTGTTAGTATATTCGGCGCGTCCATAACAGATGAACAGCTGATATTGCTTGAAGAGATAGGAGTCATGAATGTAATAATATTAACAGACTATGATGAGGCCGGAAACAAGGCGGCCACTCAAATCATGAAAAAATGTGGAAGAAGATTTAATTATTTACGGCCAACTCTTGACGCTAAAGATGTTGGCGATTTATCCGTTGAACAATTGCAAGAACAATTAAAGGCTATCTTATGACTAAAATATTAGCGTTTTCTGGAAAGAAACAATCTGGCAAAAGCACATCTTCAAACTTTATTCATGGCTATCAACTAAGAGCCTTTAGAGTTATAGAAAACTTCGCCCTAAATGAAAAAGGCGACCTCTTAATAAGAACAGGAGAATCAAATGACTCTTACGGGATGCTGGATGTTAACAGGTTCGATGCGCAATTTGCCGAGTGGGCTGGATATAATATGTGGCCCTATATTAAAAAATACTCACTAGCCACGCCACTGAAGCTAATGGCTGTAGAGCTGTTTGGCCTAAGTGACGAGCAGGTGTTTGGCACAGACGTTCAAAAAAATACAAAGACTCACATAAAGTGGGAAAACATGCCAATTTCAATAGCACAAAGAAAAAAGCTAAACAAGTACGGCAGAATGACAGCTAGAGAATTTCTACAGTTTTTTGGAACAGAAATTTGCAGAAAGATTCATAATGATGTTTGGGTCGAGCGTCTTGTTAAAGATATTGAGATGGAATCTTCTTTGCTTGCGGTCGTTGATGATGTTAGATTTCAAAATGAAGTAGAGCTTATTCAGAAAGCGGGCGGCAGGGTTATAAGACTAACAAGACAGCCACATGAAGATAATCACTCTAGCGAAACAGAGCTAGATAATTATGAAGATTTTGATGCGGTTATTGACAATACAGACCTAAGCATTACCGAAACAAATAAACAAATTATTGATTTGTTAGAAAAATGGGGATGGCTAGGAGAAGAAGTTTTACTACAGAGCGAAGAACAGGAGAGATTAACAGGTATTCAAGCAATAAGGAGCTAGGATGATAGTAACGTATATTAGGTCGTCTAGCTATGGCAACTATGAATTTTGTCAGATGCAGTATTTTATGACATATGTCTTAGGTCATAGATCGGCTTCTGGAAAAAAGGCGCAACAGGGTACAGCCTGTCATAAGGTCATGGAATGCTTAGCGGCATGTAAAAAAGAACTACAAGAAAAGCCAGAAGAAAAAAATCTATCTATTACAGATGATGCTATTGGCGAAGTAGAATTTACACCCAAAAAGCTCTACACTAAAAAATTTGTAAAAGATTTAATGGATAGAAGTTATGAGTATTATACCTCTATGGATGACCATAAGTACTATCCGGCAGATTTTAGATTTTGTGAACAGCAAGTTGAAACGGCACTTACTTACAATGATGGTCAGTTCGACCCTAGAAATAGAACCATTGTAGACACAGAGCCTACTTTCGATATTCCTATTGAAGAAGATTGGGCTAAGTTTGAATATGAAATGCCAGATGGAACCAAACTAAATGGACAGCTCGCTATCAAAGGAACTATTGACTTAGTTACACAAATTGATGACGGCGTTATAGAGGTCATAGACTGGAAAACAGGACAAAGAAAGAACTGGGCGACCGGAGAAGAAAAAACTTACGAAAAACTTCTTGAAGATCCTCAACTTCTATTGTATAACTATGCGATATCTAAATTATATCCAGACTATGAACAGGCTATTATGTCTATCTTCTTCACAAGAGACGGCGGCCCTTTTAGCATGTGTTTTGATGCGTCAGATCAAGACAGGTTTTTGGGTATGCTAAAAGCCAGATACGAAGAAATAAAACAAAATATTAAACCAAAGCCAATTAAACAAAACAGAATGGATTTTAGATGTCAAAAACTATGTCATTTTTATAAGAATAATTGGCCCGGAACAAATACTACAATGTGTCAGCATGTCGAGGGCAGGCTGCACACGATTGGCTATAAAGAGACCCTCAAAGAGTGTACTAAGGAAGGATTTAACATAGGATATTATGAGGCTCCGGGATAATATGAAGGGAATAATTTTAGCAGGTGGCACAGGAAGCAGGCTTTACCCGCTTACAAAAGTTACAAACAAGCATCTTTTACCAGTCGGAAAATTTCCAATGATTCACTATCCAATAGTGAACATGAAAAACGCTGGCATAACAGACATATTGATTGTTAGCGGAACAGATCATGTGGGAGACATGATAGCTTTTTTAGGCAGCGGAAGCGAATATGGTTGCGACTTTACCTTTAAGGTTCAGGATCAGCCAGATGGAATCGCCGGAGCTTTAAAACTGTGCAAGTCTTTTGTTGGGAGTGATAATTTTTTGGTTGTCTTGGGGGATAATATTTTTGAAATTGACATTAAGCATCACATAGATTCATTTAACACATCTGCAAAGTTTTTCTTTAAACGCATGGAAAATCCTAATAGGTTTGGTGTTGCTGTTCTAAATGACGATTTTGAATTATTAGAAATAGAAGAAAAGCCAAGCAATCCCAAGAGTGATTTAGCCTGTATGGGCATATATATGTATACAAGCGAACTTTTTAATTATGTGGACGATCTTAAAAAATCAGAGAGAATGGAGTACGAAGTTTCCGATTTAAATAATCTCATGATAAAAAACCATAAGACGAGTTACGTTATCATGGATGAATTTTGCATGGACGCAGGCACTATGGACTCCTATCACTATACAAATAAAATTTTAATAGAAAATGATAAACGACCAAGGGGGTAGCCGTGTCGCAGTTGATAGACCTAAAAAAAGACTTTGATTTGGGGAATAAATTTTTACTAGACGTAGCGTCAGAGCTATCTAACACTCTAGATGATAGTTATAGGGTTGTTATTAAGTATGATCTACAAGATTACAATATTCCAAAAGACGACAAGAAAAATATACTTTTTGCGCTGTCTAGAGAAACACATGAACTACCAAGATACACAGAAGACGAAAGGATTTTTCTTACGTTTCATAACTATGCTCCTTTAGACGCTTGGGGACATCCGATAAATCATCCGAAAGTTGTGCCGCTGCCGCTTGGATTCTTTATAAATGATATGACCTCCAAGGTTGAAGAAATAAAGCCTCACGAAGATAGAGAATATGACTTCTGTTTCGTTGGACAGATACCGCATACCGGAACAAGAGATAAGTTTAAAAGATGTTTAGACAATATGCTAGAGCGCATAGGAAATAAATACAAATACTACGTCAAATATACTGAGTCTTTTGGTTGCGGCTTAGATCATCAAGAATATATTGACTTATTAAACAACTCAAAAATTTGCCTATGTCCGACTGGGGCATATAGTGATGAGTCTTTTAGATTTTTTGAATCTATAGCTATGGGGGCGTTCCCTATGGTTGAAATGCTGCCAAGGTTTTGGTATTATGAACAGGCACCAATGTTTTTCGCTAAATGGCAATTCTTAGATAGCTTTCTAGAAAATTCTTTAAATTTTTTACGATCTGAAAATAAAAGAGTTGCACTTGAACAAATTGTAAACTACAATAATACAATATTGAATACTGTCACCCTTTCTGGATTTTTGAAAAAGATAATTGATGAACAGCAAATACATACCAATAAATTGCAAGACCCACTTCAGTCTCCTTAAAGGATTCTCTAATCCCGATAGACTAGCGAAACTGTGCGCTTCATATAACTATGGGGCGTGCGTTCTTGCTGATGTCAACACTCTTTCTGGCGCCGTGAACTTTCATCAGGCGTGTACGAAGAATGGCGTCAAGCCAATACTAGGACTAGACACAGAGCAATTCCTCCTAATTGCAAAGAATAAAGCTGGATGGCTAGACCTTATTAAATATTCTTCAGAAGAACAAGATATTGACACTCTGAAAAGAATAGCTGATAATGGCAACATTTTGTTTATAACAACAGAAGATAGTCCAGCCCAAAAGAAAATGTGGGGAAAGAATTATTTTTGTTATGATTATATTTCTGATGCGGTGTATTATTGCACCAAAGAAGAAGCAGAGCTACATAGAATCATTCTGTGTTCTGGGATGAAAACCAGCATTCCGAAAGTTACGGCAAAGCTGCAAAAGGGAGAAGATTTTGAAAACAAACACTTCTTTACAAGTGAAGATTATTGCTTAAAGCCGACAAGCAGAGTCACAGGTAATAAAAAATTATTTGACGCACTCGCTTCGTGCGAAGAGTATGAAATCACCGGAAAGCCAATGCTGCCAGAGTTTGATGTGCCTGAAGGGTTTGATAGTGATGAGTATCTTAAAGAGCTTTGTCGGCATGGTTGGAAATCTAAACTCGCCCCCGCTGGCAAAGTGTCCGACCCAAAACAGAAAGAAATCTATCTGCAAAGAGTAAAGACTGAGCTTGAAGTTATCTTTAAGGCTAATCTTAGTGGTTATTTTTTGATCGTGCAAGATATTGTCAATTATGTTAAAAATCGTGGCTGGATCGCTGGTCCCGGTCGAGGATCTGCTGCCGGGTGTTTGATCTCTTATTTAGTTGGAATCACAGAAGTTGATCCAATTGAATTTGACTTACTCTTTGAGAGATTTTATAACGAGGGACGGAATACGGAAGATCACGTCTCGCTTCCAGATGTTGATATGGATGTTCCCGCAGAACATCGAGACGAAGTAATTGACTACATTAAAGAAAAGTATGGAATTGATAAGGTCTCCCAGATGGTAACATTTGGTAAACTACAAGGTCGCGCGGCGATCAAAGAAGTTTTAAGAATCAATGATGCTGTATCTTTTTCTGAAATGAACGCTATTACAGATAGTATTCCAGATGAAGCTAAAATTTCTGACCAGCTAGAACTCATGGAAGATAAGTCTATTATCAGATGGGCGCTAGAAAACGAATCAGAAGCGCTAAAGAGCTGGTGCTATTATGATGAAGAAGGAAACTTAGAAGGACCGCTATCAAGATATTTTGAACAAGCTATTAAAATTGAAGGAACAAATAAATCTCAGGGCAAACATGCTGCCGGTGTAATTATATCTAAACATCCACTAGCAGAGGTTTGTCCAATGGTTAAAGACAAGAATGGTAAAATGATTGCCGCGCTTGAGATGAATGACCTAGAGGCTATGGGTCATGTTAAGTTTGATGTTCTTGGAATTGACTTGTTAAGTAAAATTATGGAAATATGTGAGGATTAAATGAATGCTACAAAAGAAGAATATATGTCTGTGATTTTTTCTGGTTGCAGTATTGACTATAAAGATATTACATTTTGTAATTTGGCTAATCACTATAGAAGATTGGCAAGATCAAATGAATATCAAGTATGGTCAGACAGACAAAACGAATATCACCTATTTAAAAATATCGAAGATGCTGTTGATAAGTTTATTGAACTAAAGAAAAGGAAGTAACATGGCGAACTATAGAGATATTATTGTTTTTGACTTTGAGACCGGCGGCGCTAATCCATATACGTGTCAGCCAACTCAAATCGCGGCTGTGGCTATCCACGCTAGAAAGCTAGAGCTACAGCCCGGAGGCGTGTTTAACAGCGAGATTCGCCCTATTATCGACGACGATGAGGCCATTAAAGCGGGAGTCGGCCCGTTGGAGGAAGAGGCTCTGCGGGTAACGCGCAAAAACCGTGACGACCTAGCAAAAGCACCTTTGCCCAAAACAGTATGGAAAAAGTTTGCTCAGTTTTGCGACAAATATAATTTTAAGAAAACTAATTATTATGCACCTATCGCTGCTGGCTATAATATCAATGGCTTTGATATGCCTATTGTGGAGAGAATGTGTCAACAATATGGTCCAACTCATGCAAAGAATGGCAGGCAGGGAATCTTTAACCCTATTTTTACCATTGATGTAATGCAACATATTTACTGCTGGTTTGAAAACAATACAGAAGTAAAGGGATATGGTATGGATTACTTGCGCGACTATTTTGGAATGAGTCAGGCTAGTAAGGATAATGCTCACGATGCGTTGCAAGACGTTAAGGATACCGCTAATATCATGATTAAGTTCATGAAATTGCAAAGAACATTGCTACATAAAGTTAAATTTGAAAAAACATTTGCGAACGGGGATATTTATGTCTAAATTTGACATTAATAATTTTGAAGATGAAGAAGTTTGGGATTTGATTTGCGAAGGACGCACAAAGGGCGTTTTTCAACTTGAGTCTAGCCTTGGTAAGCATTGGGCTAAAGAAGTCAAACCCAGAAGCATCAGTGAATTAGCGGCTCTTATTTCGTTGATTCGTCCCGGCTGTTTGAAGGCTTACACAGATGGTAAATCCATGACACAGCACTATGCGGATAGAAAAAAGGGAACTGATGCTGTTGATTACCCAGATGATTCTTTGGAGCCTATTCTAAAAGGAACCTATGGTGTTTTGGTATACCAAGAGCAAAGCATGAAAATCGCCCAGCAACTAGCTGGGTTTGACCTTAAAGAAGCTGATTCGCTTCGTAAGGCTATTGGTAAAAAGAAAGCTGAACTCATGGAAGAAATGAAACAGGTCTTTATGGATGGCGCCGAAAAGCAGGGGATTATCAAGAAGGAAGTGGCGGGAGAGATTTTTTCATGGATCGAGAAGTCTAACCGCTACGCCTTCAACAAAAGTCACGCTGTTTCATATGCTATTGATGCATACTGGAGCGCGTACTGTAAATGTCATAGATTAGAGAGGTTTTACGTGAGTTACATGAATCGCTCTGACCGTAAGCCAAAGCCTGAGATTGAGCTAAAACAGCTTATCATGGATGCTAAGATGCATGGGCTAGACACCTATCCGCCAAGGCTTAATCACATGCACACAAATTTTCTACATGAGAATGGTAAAATTTATTTTGGTATGAGGCACATTAAAAATGTAGGCACGAAAGAGTGTGATAAAATTGAAGAATTAAAACAAACAGAAGATTTGTCTTTGTTTACTTGGATGGATTGTCTTATCAAGATTGTTCACCGTACCAAGATCAACAAGCGAGCGGCAATTGCTATGATTTCTGTTGGTGCGTTTAATGGCAAGAACAATAGAGAGTCTCGCCAGAAAATGCTGTATGAATATGATAGCTGGAATAATCTTTCTGCAAGAGAAAAAGATGCCATCGCTGATAATTACAAAAGTAATTTAACTTTGGCTCAGTGTGTAGACCTGCTATCAGACTGGGTTAAGATTAATTCTAGAAGGGCGCAAGCGATAGAGGACATCAAGCAGTCTCTCATTTCGCCATTCTATAGCCTAGATGACGATCCCGCCTCTATTGCAGATTATGAAATTAAATTAATGGGGTGTGCCTTGACATGCAGTAAGGCAGATTCTATAAATATTTCTACAAATATGTGCAAAGATGTGACACAGGGTACTATAAGAGGTAAGGTAAATCTTTCTGTGATGATTAATTCTATCCGTACCTATAAAACTAAAAAGGGAAAGAATCCCGGCCAAGAGATGGCTTTTTTGTGTATTGAAGACGCGAGCGGCGAACTGGATTCCGTTACAATTTTTCCAGAAGCATTTATAAAATATAAAGATTTATTGATAGAAAGAAACACTGTCTTCATAGATGGTGAGGTTTCTAAGAGGGATAAAAATTCCATCGTTGTTAATAAAGTTATACAAGTTTGAAAAGGATTATTATGAATAATTGCTCTTTTTTAGGCAAGCTCAAAGAGCCTGTCTTTTCTACAGTATCTAATGATGTTGATATGGTTAATTTTGTACTTGAAGTTGAAGAATATAGAAAAAATAAATCTGGTCAAAAAACAAGACGTGTTGAAAATCTAACATTTGAAGCATGGCACACCGCCGCTATTACCCTGAGAGAAAAATTAAATGTTGGCGATCTCGTTCTGGTAGAATGTACAGCCAGAAGCAAAAGAGACGAAGATGATTTTTGCTACTTTAGAGTCAATAGTTTCAAGATTTTTAACAAAGAAAGATACTCCACGCAATCGGAAGACTAATGAGAAAAAAGAAGATATTGTTTGTTTCTGAGGCTTCGTGGCTTAGTACCGGATATTCCGTATATACCAAGGAAGTTCTTAGTAGACTAAATCAGATAGAAGAATTTGAAGTTGCTGAACTAGCCTGCTATACGGACGCAGCAAATCCAAATATAAAAAAAACACCTTGGAAGGTATACGCCAATAAACCATTACCAGACGATCCAAATCTAAATATTTACAAATCTAACACAATTGCTCAATTTGGTGAATTATCATTTAATAGCGTACTGCTAGACTTTATGCCAGATATTGTGATGGATATTAGAGACTGGTGGATGCTAGAGTTTGAACAGCGCTCGCCTTTTAGAGACATGTTTCACTGGGCGATTATGCCAACGGTAGACGCATCGCCACAAAATATGCAATGGATAAATACGTATGACTCTGCGGATTCCGTGTTTGCTTATTCTGAATTTGGAAGAGATACGATGAGTCGTCAATGCGACACGATAAAGTTTGTTGATGTGGCGTCTCCGGCGGCCAGTAAGGTATTCAGTCCAGTAGATGATAAGCGCCAGCATAAGATTAACATGGGCGTGTCCCCAGATAGTATTATAGTGGGAACCGTAATGAGGAATCAAAAAAGAAAACTATATCCAGATCTGTTTTCTTCATTTAGAAAATTTTTAGATATTGCAAATAAAGATAACGTGTTTTTATACGCGCACACCTACTATCCAGATGTTGGATGGGAGATTCCACAGCTAATACAAGAAAACGGTCTTTCTAATCGCGTACTGATGACATATAAGTGTAAGAAGTGTGACACTATCAGTGTTGACTTTTTTCAGAATTCTGTTCAGGTATGTAATAAATGTAAGAGTTTGTCTAATCAGCTTGTTGGCATAGGCAATTCAATAGAAGAAAATAGACTCTCGCAGATTTACAATCTGTTTGATATTTATGTCCAATACGCAAACAGCGAAGGCTTTGGTATGCCGCAGCTTGAAGCGGCGCACTGCTCTCTTCCTGTTATTTCTACTTATTATTCTGCCATGCAGTCTGTAATAGACAATATTGGTGGAATCGGAATAGAGCCAATTTCATACTATAAAGAATGTGAAACGGGATGCAACAGGGCGGTTCCAGATAATGAGCTTTTTGTTCAGGCTCTACTAGACCTAATTTCACGCCATGAAAATGATTCTAATTATTTGGTTGATCTGGGTAGGACCATTATGGAAAAAGCCAAACATCACTATACTTGGGATGCAGCTGCCGACAAGTGGGCTGCTAGATTTAAAGAGGTGGAACTAAAAGACCCAAAAGAAACTTGGCTGTCTCCATCAAAAATTAGAGTACCAAAAACTGAACTACCCGCCTCACTTAAAAACGCCAAAGAAATAACGGATTTTATTTTTAATAGTGTTTTGTGCAAGCCCGAATGGATCGGTAATCATATTTGGAGAAGGATGTTAAGAGATTTGACATTTGGCTATAAGTGCGAAAGTTCTAATAAAGAGTTTTACTTTAATGAGTCTCATAACAAATCTCAAAAATCAAGTTTGCCCTTTTCTCCTCAAGATGCACTAAAAGAAATGTTAAACTTTAGAAATCAGATGAACTCTTGGGAACAGGCCAGATTAAGAAAAATCGGAGCAATAAAATGAAAATATTGTATATAGGACACTACAAGGATGGAACGGGTTGGGGAGATGCCGCCAAGAATAATATTATAGCTTTATCTAAAGCCGGTGTTGATGTTGTGCCTAGAGCCATTTCTTACAACGAAAAAGATTCTGAGCCAGATGAAGAAATAAGTAAATTAGAACAAAAAAGCTCCGAAGGTTGCGATATCTGTATTCAGCATACGCTTCCGTCTAATTATGTTTATGATTCTAATTTTAAAAACATCGGATATCTAGCCACGGAAAGTAGCGATTTTGTAGATACGGCTTGGCAGAAAAATATAAATATGATGGATGAACTTTGGGTTCCGTCTGAATACGTCAAAAATTCTTGCGTAAAAAGCGGTGTCACAATACCCATCAAGATCGCCCCGCACTGTCTTAATATAGATTCATATTTAAAAGCAGAAGACGGCGCGAAAATTTCACAACTGCTAAACACTTTTAACTTTGCTTTTGTGGGAGAATTTATAGAGAGAAAAAATATACAAGCCTTAATTAAAGCGTTCCATACAGAATTTCATCCAAAAGAAAATGTAAGCCTGCTTATTAAGACTTCTGGTGTTGACATTAGTGTTGTAAATAATCTAATTCAAGCAACCAAAAAGGGCCTAAAACTAAGAGAAAAATATAAGGAAGATATTGTTATATCGGGAAAACTAGAAAAAAAAGACTATCTTTCAGTGCTCAAGCAGTGTCATGCTTTTGTCATGCCAAGCAGAGGCGAGGGTTTTTGTATTCCGGCGCTAGAAGCGATGGCTCTTGGCGTTCCCGCCATCTACACAAAAGGAACGGCCATGTCTGAATTTTGCATAGGCTCGGCTGTTGAAAGCCATAGCGTAGCATGTTTTGGCGGCATGGGATCACTGCCAAACATATACACCGCAAATAGTAACTGGCAAGAAATTAATATTAGAGACCTTCAAGCAAAAATGAGAAACGCTTATACAAAAGGAACAGACATAGACAAAAAAGAAAGATGTCAAAATAAGGCAAAAGAATACTCTCACGAAAATATTGGAAAGCTATTTAAGGAGTTGTTGAATGACAAGTAGAGCCAGTCAAAGATCAGTTAGAAGCATATTAAGGTCCGCCCACAGACCCAAAAAACTTAATATATTAACATTTTGCGCACATGAAAGATATGAACAAAATCTTTGTAAGACTGGTCATAATTTTTATTCAGTTGGCGTTGGTAAAACTTGGGACACCGATTACGGAAAAATACCAGAAAACTATCACGTCATTAATAGTATTCCAGATTACTTAGATTTTGATTTGATATTGGCGCACACGGACGACAACAGAGTGGCCGCTGTTTACAGCCATCTGTCTGGAGACGATAAAAAAAATCTAAACAGAACTCATATCCCGATTTTGAGGCACAATCATGTTCTTCCAGATGTTAGATATGACATAGAGATGCAAAAAAAAGCAGCAGTAAATCCAATTTTTAATTTCTTTTCTTTTATTTCAAACTATTCTAGGGATCGGTGGGGCTTTAGCAAAGATAATTCATTAGTTATCGAGCATGGTATTGATACAGATTTCTGGAATCCGGGATCAGAAAAAAGAGACAATGTTTGTCTTTCTGTTGTAAACGATTGGCCCAATAGGGATTGGTGCTGTGGATGGAATGTTTGGAGGCATACGGTTGGAATGAAGGGCGGATCTGGAACCAAGACAGACCCTTGGCAGTGCGATCTTCCAATTAGAGTGTTTGGCAAGAGTCCCGGATTATCTGTTCCGGCTGAGTCAACAGAGCATCTAAGAGAGATTTACCAAAAGTCAAGAATATTTTATAACACATCTATACATTCGCCTGTTCCAACTGTATTATTAGAAGCTATGGCGTGTGGATGCGCAATTGTTTCAACCGCAACATGTATGATACCAGAATTTATAAAACACGGCCAAAATGGATTAATATCAAATGATGTCAATGAGCTAAAATCTTATCTAAAGATGCTTATGGAAAACGAAAACATTGCCAAAAAACTAGGACAAAACGCAAGAAAAACAATTGAAGAAAAATTTAGCCTAGACAAATTTGTTAACAATTGGAATAAAACTTTTGACTTGGCGACGACTCTATACAAAGGATAATCCATGAAAATATATTTATCAGAAAAAAAATTAACTAATGACGATTTTATTCATGTCTCTAGTATCATGCATCTTGATAATGCTGTATTAGATGGCGAGGCGACGGAAATTGTTGCAGACAGTTTTTTAAATCAATTTAAGATTGAAGATTTAGAAAAAGTCATACAAAAAATAGTAAGCAAAATGAGAATTAAATCAGAAATTAGTATTCAGGGCAAAGACTTGGATATTTTGATCCTTAAATATAACCGGGGAGAAATTTCTATACAAGATTTAAACAGGGATCTTATTGGCGAATCGCCTGTGTCAAGTTTAATAAATGTAGAAACTCTTCAAGAAGCTCTACCAAAAAACATAGAGGTTTCTTACATGTCTGTAGACCAACAAACAGGAAATTTTTTAATAAAAGGGAAAAGATCAAAATGATGGAAATGAAATGTTCGGGTTGTGTTTTTACTAAAGTCAAGGACTCTAAACAGGCCGGATGCATGTTGAATAGAATAGAGAAACTTCAAGAAACCAACACGGAAGAAAAGGACGGAGTAGAGTACAAGGTTTTAAAAAGATTTTGCAATACGCATCGCCCAGAGCGATGGCTACAAAAGCTCACGCTTGACAAGAGTCTAGACGCCACTAGCACTGCGCTCGAAGAAGTAAGACCAAGAGTTGGATTTATTGTTTATTTAGACCACTCAAAAGATAATCCGTTGACATGGCTTGAGTCAACTCTCATGGATATCAGAGATCAAACAGAGTCGGCTGCCAGATATGTGATTGTTGTTAACGAAAAAGTGGAATATAATCAACAAATTCATGATATGCTGCTGCTATTTTTCAATAAAGAAAAAACAGAGATTCACCTTTTACAATTATTAGAAGTACCTACAAATAAAATATGGATTGTTGATGAGTGCTTTCGGTTCGCTTTAAACGGATGGATTTATGTAACAACATCTGGCGAAGCGGTTAGTAGAAGCCTATTACAAGACATGCATGAGCACATTAATATAAAAATGAAAAGACTGTCTGTAGTTAAGCCATACGAAGGTATTAATGGGCTTCTATTTCAAACGGCGCTATTTAAATATTTAAATGGCAATAAAACAAAGATTTGGGATGAAGATAAAAAAGACTCTAGACTATTTCTAGATAAAATAAAAGATCTAGACGCCGAGAATGATTGTATTTTAGAATGGAGTGATGTCAATGTTGCCTAAAGTAGCCATCATATGTGCAAATTATAATTATGGCAGGTATATTGTTGCCGCCATGAATAGTATAATAAATCAGACATACGAAGGTGAGCTTCGTTTGTATGTTGTAGACGATGGATCGTCTGACGATTCATGGGATAAAATTTGCGGCTATGTTAATAGCTATAGTCACCCAGCAGAAGGTCAAGATAAGATTTACACGAAGCGAATCGAAAACTCTGGTGCTAGTGTCGCCCGCAATACAGCAATTGAAATGTGCTGGGACTGGGCCGATATCATTGGCGTTCTCGATGCGGATGACGAATACAAACCAAGAAAAGTAGAAAAGTTTGTAAACAAGCTGATTGAATATCCTGAGATTGGCGCGGTTTATGGGGACTATGATATTCATAAAACATATGCAGGTAAATCATATACAAAAGAAGAGTTCAAGCCATCATATTCTAGAGAAGAACTGTTAAAAAATTGCATCGTTCATAGCAACTCTTTGATAAAAAAAGAATTTTTACAATCCGTCAGATTACCCAATGGAGAATTTTTTGACAGTAGGCTGCATGGGCCAGCCAGTAAAGGATTTATCGGATGCACAGAGGATTACGATCTATGGCTCAGGATATCTAAAGTTTGTATCATTTGCCACGTTCCAGAATCGTTATCTATTGTTAATGAATCCGGTCAAAATCAGTCCATGAAAATGACAAACGATGTCTTTAAACAAAACGCCGAAATATTAAGGAGTAGGTTTTGAACAGGTCTACAACATCAATTAAGAAAAATATAACAGAGAAAGGATTGTCTGTTGTTATTCTTTCTGCTGGCGCAGGATCTAGAATTAGGTCTAATGAACCAAGAAGCCTAATAAAAGTTAAAGATGACTATCTTATAAATCATCAGATAAAAGCTGTTAAAAGCATATTTAAAAATGTAGAAGTTATTGGCGTTTTTGGAACACATCTAGAAAAAATAATAAAAAAGCTAGATAACAAAATAAGGGTTGTAGAAAACCAATTACATAATACAACAAACAACTCAGAAAGCATGAGGCTTGGTTTAAATAACTGCCTATATGACAATGTTTTGTTTATTCATGGAGATATTTTTTTTAAAAGCTGCTTACTAGAAAGTGCAGACTTTAATAAATCGTTTTTAGTGGTTGATGCTAACCAAGACATGGAAGAAAAAGAAGTTGGGGTAACTATTAATAAAAAAGACGTTTCCATACTGTCATACGGGCTGCCAAAAAAATGGTGTCAAATCTGTTTTGTCACGGGTAAAGAACTAAGAATTCTTAAATCAATATTTTTAAAGTTTCAGGCAGTAGATAAAAAAATGTTATCTTTTGAGATTTTAAACAAAGTCATAGAAAACGGCGGATCTTTCCGGCATCATGAAAAAAAAGATTCGCACACTATAGAAATAGACTGCATCAAGGATTTAGAAAATGAAAATTTTAATTTGTAACGACGGACGACACGCCCATTTCTTTCAAAGAATGTCGTGGGCTAATGCTCTTACGGCGGCTGGCCATCAGGTGTTCCTTTGGGAAAAGGATACTATGCCAGCTTTTGACGCTTTTGATACGTGTGAGCCAGATATTTTTCTTGGGCAGGCTTATAATCTAGACGAAGCGACGATTAAATGCGTCAAAGAAAGACCACACCTAAGAGTTGGACTGCGCGCCGGAGACTGGGGCGATCAAACAAAAGATATAGATCAAAATAAATTTAACATCTTGACACTTACAACAAAAGAAGTTAAGATGCTAGAAGAATTAAAAAACGAAACAGGCGCTCCTGATTTTGTTCATATACACTATCCAGAATGGGCGGTAGAACAAACACATAATCGCTTTGAAAGTATCGGAATCAAAGCTGTATCACTAATGATGTGCGCAGACACTACCGTATATGGAGGCGGACAAAGAAGAGAAGAGCTTATGTGCGATATAGGATTTGTTGGAGGATACTGGCCCTATAAAGGACAGATTATAGATCAATATCTTATGCCTCTTTTACATCCTGTTGGCAGATATAATGTAAAAATATTCGGCAATCAACCTTGGCCTGCAAATCAATATTGCGGATTAATACAAGACAATAAAGTAAAAGACTTATTTGTTTCTTCTAAAATATGTCCAAACCTTAGTGAGCCTCACGCGCACGAGTTTGGATTTGATGTAAATGAAAGAATATTTAAAGTTTTATATGCTGGCGGCTTCTGTATCACTGATAATGTAGAAGGGTATAAAATGTTTGGTGATGGCATTGTAATTGCAGATTCCCCAAAAGATTTTACAGACAAAGTAGAATACTACGCAAACACTGATGCCGGAACAATGGATAGGTCAGAGATAATCCAAAAAGGACAAACACTTGTGAAAGAAAATCACACAAACTATCATAGGACCGCACAGATTATGGATTTATTTGGCTACAAAGACGAAGCTAAAAAACTATTAGGGATTGCTAATGAACTCTAGAAAAATTGTAATTACTGGCGGTACTGGATTTCTTGGTAAGGCCGTTCGTAAAGCGTTGTTGGATTCTAATGATACTATTATTCCACTTAGAGGAAGAGGTGAATGGGACTTAACAAAACAAAAACATGTTGAATATTTGTTTGCTCATAATACTCCAGATGTCATTGTGCATCTCGCTGCTAGAGTTGGCGGAATAGGGGCGAATAAGGAAAACCCCGGATTGTTCATGTATGAGAATCTGGCGATGGGGATGAACTTGATTGAAACGGCCAGAAAATATGGCGCGCTAAAGAAGTTTGTTATGGTTGGGACAGTGTGCGCATATCCAAAGTTTACGCCGGTTCCATTCAAAGAAGAAGATATATGGAACGGCTATCCAGAAGAGACCAATGCGCCTTATGGGATCGCTAAAAAAGCCCTTATGGAAATGCTTGCGGCTTATAATGCTCAATATGGACTTAACTGTACTAATCTCATTCCTGTAAATATGTATGGGCCGCATGATAATTTTCACCCAAGCATTAGTCATGTTATTCCCGCCATTATTTTAAAGATAGATAAAGCTATTCAAAATAAAGAAAGTTCTGTAGAACTCTGGGGAACTGGAAACGCCAGTAGAGAATTCCTTTATGTGGATGACTGTGCCGAAGCTATTAAACTAGCAATAGATACAGACACCACACCAGACCCAATCAACATTGGAACAGGTGTAGAGTTTACAATATCCGCTCTAGCCGAGAAGATAGCATCAATTATGGGATATGAAGGCGATGTCTTATTCAATGCAAACGGAATGGATGGGCAGCCGCGACGATGTTTAGACACCTCGAAAGCAAAAGACGCGCTAGGATTTGAGGCGCAAACAGGTTTAATATCAGGACTGAAACAAACTATTGAATGGTACAATAATAATAAAGAAAAATTTACTAGTTACTTTAAGGATATTGACTAAACATGAAAATATTAGTTACTGGACTAGAAAGCTCTTGTACAAAAATAGTGTCTAAAATTTTTAGTGATAATCTTAAAATAGATGGATATGAAAAATATAATGGAGTAATGAGAATAAGCGATGATAAAAACCTAGTTTCACACATGAGCTTACCCTCTGGACAGAGAACGTTTTTCTATATACCAAAAATTAAAGATTGGGATATTATAACTATCGCTACTAGGGATTATAATTGTTCTTTAAAATCAAAAATAAATAACCATCAGCCAATAGTTAAAAATGCAATTGCCGAGCACGATAATGGCGCATATATACTATCTGAAATGATAAAATTTGATAACGTGCATGTTTTTTCTTATGAAAGCTGGTTTTTACTTGGGGATCTATATGTTAAGAAATTTTTAAATCAGTTCAATATAGACTACTCAAAAAAAATAAATCCCGAAAACGTTAATAAAAAATACATGAAAGATTTTTAATGATTACATCTATTATATTCAGTAAAAATAGACCTTTGCAGCTTGACTTATGTCTAAATAGCATAAAGCAAAACTTTCCACAATCAACACAGAATATTGTGATTCACAACAACTCTGTTGAGTTTGGGAAGGCTCATTTGCAGCAAAAGAAAGAACATCCAGACGTTGAGTTCTGGCAGCAAACAGAGTCGCTGTTTTGTGATATCTGGGACGCCATGAAAGAAGCCAAGAACGACTATGTGTGCTTTTTTGTAGATGATTGCATTGTCTATAATAAGGTATTCCTTGAAGAAATAAATTTACAAAATCTAGAAAAAGATATTGTCTCTTGTATTTCGCTGCGCTTGGGCATGAATATATGTGAAAGAAGTCACGACAATCAAGCCTTTCCTGACAGGCCAGTAACGTATGGTTTTTCTGAATGTGGCGGATGGATGATTGTCAATAGAACCAGTAATACATATGGGTCATACTGGTCTTATAACTTGTCTGTAGACGGTCACATCTTTAAAAAATCAAGCATGAAAGAAATGTCTTTTGAGCTATGGAAAATTTCTCAATTTAAAGACTGGAAACAAACGCCAAATGAATTTGAAGGCGCGCTACAGAGGTTCTGGACCATTACTCCCGCTGCCATAGTCTGCCCTTTTCAAAGTGCCGTGGTAAATAGCCCAAACAATAAAACACAAGACTCTCATGATAATAGGTCTGGAGACTACTACGACTATGATGAGTTTTCTTTATTAAGGAAATATGAAGATGGTAAAAGAATTAAATTAAGTAACATTGATTTCGGACACATAAAATGTCCACACACCGAAATAGACATCTTAAAGGACTTAAAATGAGCATATACGTACATTACGTACAATCTATAATAGAAAACTTAGAGCTAAGTCGTGAGCAGTTATTTTTTAAAAGCGACCCAAGATATCAATATGTACTAGAGCACGTAAGCAAAAATCATGGATCAGAATATCTTGATCTAATAAAAGAAGAATTTCACAACGTTTACAAAGAACACAAAAACCTATTTGTAAACTTGAGTAAAAAAAACGACTCAGTAGGCAAGCCTACGCAATATTATTATTTTGATTTCTGTGAATGTTCTCCTACAAACTTGAGATACATCTATCAGTCTTTGTTGATACTCAAATATGCTAATGAGCTTGGTTTAAAAACACTAGACATCATAGAAATTGGTGGTGGATATGGTGGTCTTTGTTTTTTCTTAAAAAATATGTGCCATATATACTCTGTCAATATAGCATCATATGTAATATATGATCTCCCGGAGGCAGAATCATTACAATCAAAATACTTAGAGTATCATGATTTAAGACTCAGCGAAAAACAAACATTAAAAGGCGAACATTTCCTGATAAGTAACTACGCATTTAGCGAGCTTCCAGAGCCAATAAGAAAAACATACGAAAAAGAAGTAATAAACCCGTTTTGCTCTTTTGGGTTTTTGGCTTGGAATGGGTGTGAGTTTTATCGTTTTGTAGACGATAAAGATTTTTTAATAGAAGAAGAAAAACCACAAACACACCCAAACAATAGATACATTTATTTCAAATAAGGATTAGAATATGAGATATTTAATACTGGGTAAAGACGATCTAAAGGGTATTCCGGGCAGCGATTCAGCGAAGGATGGGGATATTAATAGATACTGGGAGCTTGGATGGGAGTCTGTTGGCGGCAGGATTGATTTTATTTCTTTTTATAATCAAGGCTTTTGGGATCAAGACAACATGACAGCCGTGGCAATAGAAGACAGGATGTTTCTGTACACTAAAATGTGCAAAAATGTAATTTCTTATACAGAGTTTAAAAAATTAAATGTGTCAAGAGAACAAATAATTTTTGACATTCCCGCCAACCATATGAGCTGCTGTTTTACAAAAAAAAGTATTTTTTTAAAACCCGGAACGATTGAGTATTACAGAAAAAAAGAAGACCAAGAATTAATTTTTAATGGATTCGATCTAGATGGAGCCATTGAACCAGAAGAACCCTTTGTTACAATGTGCATCAGGAGAAGGGGCTGGTGTCCAGATAGAAACAGTGATATATCATTTTTTCAGAGGCTTGTAGACGGCATAAAAGATCATTATCCAATATATGTAGTTGGCAAAGGTAATGAACAGTTTTGCGAAGAAAACGGAATCAACTTTGTTGAAAAATTAAAAGATTATGTTTCATTAATTAAAAATAAAAATTGTGCAAGGTTGATAACACAGGCAACAGGATTAGTCGCCCTAGCTCTAACTTGCGCAGAGACAGATATAGAACTAATAGATCAGTCTAAATGTTCAAGACTAGATAGTTCAGACGCGATATTGGGAGGAAAATGTATACATTTTTTCAAAGGTGAAGTAACTCCGTATTTTTATGCAGACGATAAAACTTGTCAAGAAATAATATCAAAAACAATCAAAAAATAATAGATGGGAGAAGATATGGCAGATACGCTTGGCGGTCTTATTGATAAACTGATAACCGTAGACATGAAAATGTGGAACAACCAAGAGTTTCTTTATGAAGTTCGTAGAATTCCATTTGAAGAATTTAAAGAAAAGTATACTAGCGATGACACTAAACAACTAGCTCTTTTTTCTTCTCTCAAAAAATGTTGTGATCTTAACTTCCAAAGGAATGTGTTGATAGATGAAATAGATGAAATGATCGCGTCGGTTTTAGAGGCTCTTTCCTCTGGGGAAAAAATAGATTATGAAAAATTCATCCAGAGAAAACACAAAACATACTAAAAAGATACAAGAAATAGCAGAACATATCAAATATAAATATGGACTGTCTGAGTGGAGCGCAAAAGTTTTAGTCAATGATATTGTAGAATTATATAATAGATCAAAAAGTGAGGAATAAATGTTTAACGATGGTTATTTTTCTGAAAATGATATAAAAGATAGATTTAAGTCTGTTGGTAAAAATGTTTTAATTTCTAAGAACTGCACAATTATAGGAACAGAAAACATAGAAATAGGTAATAATGTTAGAATTGATGACTACTGTTGTATTATGGTTGGTAGTGACGGGGCAAGTCTTAAAATTGGCTCATATGTTCACATCGCGGCAAATTGTTATCTGTCTGCGAAAAATGGAATTATAATGGAAGATTTCACTGGAATATCTCAAGGCGTTAAGATATATAGTAATTCAGATGATTACTCTGGAGCATTTTTAACAAACCCAACCGTTCCGTCTGAGTTTACAAACGCTACCGGGAGAACCGTCACGTTGAAAAAACATGCGATAGTCGGTTCTGGGGCTGTTATCTTGCCGGGAGTCACCATACATGAAGGCACATCTGTAGGGGCTTTATCATTAGTAACTAAAGACTTAAAAGAATGGAGTATTTATTTTGGTATTCCAGCAAAGAGGTTGAAGAACAGATTAAAAAATCTTTTAGACTTAGAAAAAAAACTTGAGGAATAATATGAAAATATCGTCTATAATAGAAGCTGCATACAAATTGCCGGATAAATTTTACGCTTTAGAGTGTGGAGCCTGTAGACCGGAGTATATTGAAACAGAAGACTGGAGAAGAAAGCATGAAGTCTGGCTACTTGAACCAAATTTAGAAGTATACAATCAATTAAAATCATTAGATTATAAAGTACTTAATCTTGCGCTTTCAGATAATAATCAAAAACAAACTTTTTATATTTCAAAATCTGAAGGGTTTTGTTATTTAGAATCATCAAGCTTAAACGATAGTCAAAAAAATAATGAGCAAGAATTACTAAGTTATGAGGTGGAGTGCATAACATACAAAAATCTACAAAAAAAACTAGGTATAATATATGACATTCTTATACTAGACATAGAAGGTCAAGAAGATAGAGTATTAAAAAATTTACTAACAATAGAAAAAAAATACTTACCTAAAATTTTATGTGTTGAGTGTGGATATGAATGGGAAGATAGAAAAAAAATATGTAAAAAACTTGGCTACAATTTAGATTTCTATTACTATAACAATGCCTATTTTTCTTTATGTAATACTTTTACAAAAGACATAAACACGATTGAGACGTATAATAAATCTTGGCCTAACTGGGACTATAGCGGGAAAAGAATTTATGACAACGAAAATACCAATATATAAACCCTACTTACCCAGCAAGTCTATAGAGTACGCAAAAGACGCAATAGACAGTGGCTGGGTGTCTTCTATTGGAGAATATGTAGAAAAAGCCACAGAGGAACTCAAGAAGCGCACAGGATCTAAATATGCAGTATTAGTGAATAATGGAACATCTGCTACTCACTTATGCGCTAGAGTTCTTAAAAGATGGCATCCTGAAACCAAAAGAGTGTTCTTGCCAAGCGCCTGCTATGTAGCGGCGTACAATTCGCTGCTATACGATGATAATGAATGGGTACTACAGCCCGTGGATCTAGACACAGAAACTTGGAATATGCGTATTCCAGAATACGAAGAGGGTGACGCTATCATGGCTGTCCACAACCTCGGCAATATCATGCCGCTTAACAGTATTGAATGTCCAGTCATAGAGGACTCCTGCGAAACTTTATTTGGAAAAACCAAACAGAAACAATCGCTATGCGCCTCTCTTTCTTTTTTTGGCAACAAAAACATGACGAGCGGCGAAGGTGGAGCCGTGCTGACGGACGATGAAGATATTTTTAAATTCTTGACAAAGTTAAAAGGTCAAGGACAAACATCTAGAAGATATATTCATGATGAACTCGGCTACAATTATAGGATGACCAATATTCAAGCCGCACTACTACTGGGCCAGCTAGAAGAGTGGGATAATATATATGGCGGAAAACGAGTATTGTTTCTGAAATATAACGAAGCGTTTAAAGACCATCCAAATATAATTCCACAGAAAGTGGTTTGCGATCACTCTAAATGGATGTATGGGGTCAGAATTCTTGGGTCTAAATCTTACGAAGATAACAAACGTATTTTTGACGCCCATAATATAGAGACTAGACCAATGTTTTATTCTTTTAAACATCACAAACATTTAGACTTCTTGCACAATATGGCAGGAAGAACCCATGCAAACGCAACAAGGCTACATAACGAGATAGTAATTCTTCCATCATATCCAGAACTAACCAATGAAGAAGTAAGTCATATAACAGAAACAACATTAAGTATAGCGAGGCGAAATAAATGATATACTTAGTCACGGGAGGCAGGGGTTTTATAGGGAGCCATTTTGTAGAAAAGGTTCTTGCCGATAATCACGAAGTTATTGATATAGATAAAATGACCTATGCGGCCAGTAATAGTCTCCCTTGGGACAATAATCCTAATTATAAACATATAAAAAAAGACATATGCGAACTTAAACATCTACCATGCTGTGATATAATTGTAAATTTTGCAGCAGAATCGCACGTAGATAACTCAATTGAATCTCCGGGCGTCTTTCTGAAATCTAATACAGAGGGCGTTTTTAACTTATTAAACCTAATCAAAAACAAAACATATGAAAAACCAACCCTTGTCCATATCAGCACAGATGAGGTCTATGGCGAGGTCGCCCTAGATGAAGAAGAAAAAACAGAAGAAAGCATATTGAATCCGGGCAATCCCTACTCAGCAAGCAAAGCCGCTGCGGAAATGTTTATTTTTTCTTATGCCAAAACTCATGATATAAACTATCATATAGTTAGAAGCGCAAACAACTATGGACCAAGACAGTTTCCAGAGAAGCTAATACCAAAAATTATAAAGCACCTAAAGACAAATAAAAAAATACCAATACAGGGAGACGGCAGCAACATTAGAGACTGGCTGTATGTCGAAGATAACGCAGAAGCAATCTACAAAATAACTCAATACAATGGCAAAAACGAGATATGGAATGTATCTGCCTATAACTATCTTAAAAATACCGATGTCGTTAAAACAATATGTATGTGGATGGGCATTGAAAATTACGAGCAGCATATCGAATATGTTGAAAACAGATTGGGACACGACTATAGATATTCCATATGCTCAGAAAAGATTAGACAAAAACTGAAATGGAAACCAGAACACGACTCTCTAACAAATTTTTTAGAGACCTAGACGAATAACAAAGAAAGGAAATACTAAATGAAAATAGCGGCACTAACCGATAATTTAGCACCATCGCAAAAGTCTTTTTATTTAATAAAAGAGTTCAACAAATTATCACAAAAAAGCAAAAACTCTTGCTGTGTTTTTACTAATATCTCTGGGTCTGCTGTTACTAAGCCGCTTTTTGCCTGCTATAGCTCGGCGTTTTTGTCCGAATACAACGGGGCCGTAATTGCCACGTCTATAGCCGAAGCAAAAACCCTATTAGAAACGAGCAGTAGCGCTAAAAAATATTTATACCTATGGGAAACTGAATGGACAATGGCGCCAATCAATCACGACGCAGCGTGTAAAATAATGCGTAATCCAAGACTAGAAATAGTAGCCAGAAGCGAAAGCCACGCAAAAGCAATAGAAAATTTCTGTAACAGAAAACCCATTGAGATAGTTGATGACTGGAATAGCCATCAATTATTAAAACTTATCGGAGGACAAAATGAAAATTGATGAAGAGTTTGTAATAAGCAGATATAGTGAAAATGAAAGCACGTACTCTATTGCTAAAGAACTTGGAACTTATCCTAAAAAGATAGAGCGTATTCTCAAGAAGAATAATATTCAGCTTAGAAGCAAGTCTGAGTCTCAAAAACTGGCTCTAAAAGCTGGAAGGTGCGAGCATCCAACAAAAGGAAAGAAAAGAACAAAAGAAGAAAAAGTTAATATTAGTGAGGGCGTATATAATAATTGGCAAACCAAAACCAAGGAGGAAAGAAAAGAAATATCCAGAAAAGCCAGACAGCGCTGGGACGAAATTCCCGCAGACAAAAAGCGCGACATGATGGAGGCCGCTGGCAGGGCGCTTCATAAAACTTGTAGTGAAGGCTCTAAGGCAGAGAGATATCTCTACAGGCAAATGAAAGAAGAAGGTCGCGAAGTTGTCATGCATAAAAAGAATCTTATCAGTGGAAACTTTGAAATAGATTTGTTTTTACCAGACATTAAGACTATAATAGAGATAGATGGACCACAACACTTTTTACCATTATTTGGTCAAGATAAATTAAAAGAAGTAATCAAGCTAGATTCTATCAAGAATGGATTGCTTTTAGCTGAAGGATATTGTATAATTAGAGTAAAGTATATGCTGAAGGGATTGTCCCAAAAATCAGCTAGGACATTGTGGGAGCTTGTTTCTGAACAGCTATATAAAATTGACAAGAAATTTCCTCCCAAGGACAGACGTTTCATTGAATTGGAGATAAAGTAATGAATTCTAGTACAGATTTGTTTGATAGAGAAGACATGATTGAGAATGTAATTGAAGTCGTACAAGAGGATAGGCCACCATATGGTTCTAAAGAATGGAACGACTTTGTTATGGAAAAGTTTGAACCTCACGAATTGATTGATGGAAATCCATTGGTTCATGGGCTACGAAGAATTGCAGAAGATTTGCTTGGAGATATTGTTGTTAGCAGGCCAACTCATGTGCTGGCTTCTGACGACCCTCATGGCCCCGGTAGGGCTACGATTGGTTTCGAGGTTGTGTTTGACTGGATGAACTCTGGTCAGCTTAGGACATACGGCGATGTTGCAGATGTGTGGCATGGCAATACAGACGATCTATTTTGCGCTCATCCCGCCGCTACAGCGGCTACGAAAGCTGAGTCAAGATGCCTAAGAAAAGCCCTTAAAATACGCTGTGTGGCTGCTGAAGAGATCGCTAGAAACAAAGATGTGGCGGCTATCGTGCGTCAGTCTATCAAGGTTCAACCGAGCGATGGAGACTGGACAGAAGAAGATCCAATCACCACTCCACAGTTGAATTTTATTGATGGAAAATGTAAACAACTGAATGTAGACGTTTTGGCTTTTATTAATCAAGGAGAAAAGACATATAAAAATATTACAGAAGTAACAAAGATGACAGCATCTAAAATGTTGAAGCTGTTAAATGAGTATCAGAATGGTTCTAAAGAAATGCCCGAAGAAGTTAAGGGCTACAAAAGTAATTGGAGAGAATAATGAAGCTAAATTATAAACTTGGAAATCTTACTGTTGAATTTGAGTGCGATACTGTTAAAGAAGTTTTTAATCAGTTGTCTACTTTTCAAGAGGTTTTCGGAGAAACGGAATGTGGAAAATGTGGATCTGAGAATCTAAGATTTGTTGTCCGCGAAAACGATGGCAACGAATACTATGAGATCAGATGCAACGACTGTGGTGCAAGACTGTCATTCGGCGCGATGAAAAAGGGTGGAGGACTATTCCCGAAACGCAAAGACGGAGACGGAAATTGGCTACCAGACAAGGGGTGGCAAAAGTGGAATAATCAAACTAAAAAATTGGAATAAAATGAATATAATAATTTTTGGAGGCTCTGGCTACGTTGGAGCCTCCTTTTTAAAAAAACTTAAAACCGCTAATCATAACATAGATTCTGTATCAAGAAAAGACTGCGATCTTCTTTATGAAGAAAGCGTTTATAATTATTTGAAAATTAAAAAGCCAGATTATGTTATAAACTGCGCTGGATATACTGGCAAGCCAAATGTAGATGCCTGCGAAAACAATAAATCAGATTGTATAGCTGGTAATATAACCATACCAAGCATACTAGCAAGATGCTGCAAAAACCTTGGAATAACATGGGGGCATGTGTCATCTGGATGTATATATACGGGAAGAAACAAAGATGGAAATGGTTTTACAGAACTAGATTTGCCAAACTTTTCTTTTAGGCAAAATAATTGCAGCTTTTATTCTGGAACCAAGGCTCTTTCCGAAGAGATTATTTTAGATTATAATAATTGTCATATTTGGAGGTTAAGAGTCCCATTTTCAAATATCTCTGGAAACAGAAATTATATATCTAAAGTTATGAACTATAGCAAACTTTTAGACGTAGAAAATAGCATCTCAAACATTGAAGAATTTGCTCAATGCGCCATAGACTGCATGGAAAAGTCATTACCGCTAGGTATTTATAATCTTACAAATCCGGGATCTATAACAACAAAAAGGATCACCGAATTACTGAAAGAATACAATATCTGCAATAAAGAATTTGAATTCTTTGAATCTGAGGACGAATTCATGACAAATGCAGCCATCGCGCCAAGATCAAGCTGCGTGTTAGATAGCTCTAAAGCCATATCGCTTGGCCTAGAGTTGCTTCCGGCAGAAGAATCAGTTATCAAGTGTTTAAAAAATTGGACATGATTTATTTTCTTACACACAGTAGAATATCATCAAATCTTCCTTTGACATGTCTTAGGTCTCTAATTTCCGGCAGATGTGTCCCTCCAAGCTCTTTATACTTTAAAATAAGCCTGTTTGCGTTTTCTATGCTGCCTATATCTTCAATTATCAGAAGCCCATTGGGTTTTAATTTTTTGAAATATAACTCTAGGCAGGAAAATTGGGAATGTAAATTGTGAGGGCCATCATCTATGACAATATCAAAATCAGGTAGACGGCAAGAAACATCAAGGTCATATGCGTTTTCCTTCAAAAGAAAAACCCTATTTTTAAGAGGGCCGTTTTCTATAGTTTCCCACAAGATCTTAGGAATATTCAAGTCTATGCCATATATTCTAGAGTTTGGAAAAACCTCAGACCATAACATTATCGAGTCCCCTTGTTCTACACCTATCTCTAATATGTCTAAATTTTTATTTCTATGACCAAGAAACTTTTCTTCGTAAAAACAATCTATGTATGAATGACTGGTGTTCTTGTCGGTATTTTTATAATTAATAATTAATTCTTTTATTGTTTTCATTTATCTGGCCTCAACCCTAAACAGAAATTGAACCTCGTGACATGTGTTTTGAATAAATCTATAAATATCTTCATCGGCAAATTTAGGAAATAATTGTTTGGCCCTATCGAACCATTGAGTAGGAATATATTGCTTACTTTGAAGTTTTAGTTTTTTATTCATATCGTGCCACCAAGCCTCTTCAAACTCATCAAAGTGCTGAATCATATGCTCGCTAATCACATGAAGGTGTCCCGGACACATCGCCATCTCTTGCCCAAAATGAGGAACTTTAATTGTTACACTCGCTCCAACTCTACAAATACGCGCAATATCTCTAATCAAAATAGAAACATTTGGCACATGCTCTAAACAATGAGATGAATATACCTCGTCAACGAAATCATCTGGTAAAGGTATCCCCATCGAAAAATCTGCCTGAATATCTACCCTTGGGTCATCCAGTATATCACAATTTATAAAACCCTCCCTTGGGTAAATACCTCCACCAATATCAATTTTTATACCTTGAGAAAAATCGAATTTAGATTTTAGCTTTTGTAGCATTTCTTCACTTAACATGAGCCTCATAATCTCCTCTCTTTTTAGGCAGGGATTGTAGTCTTTACCCCTGTAAATTTTCCAAAATCTAGAACAGTATGCATTAGAACAATCTTCCGGCACCCCTTCTGGGGCCAGTTTTATTAGCGGTAATAGGTTGTAACCGTGCTCAACAATATATTGAACATCGAGATAATTATGTATGTGATGTAGATCAATACATTCATCAAGTTTTCCATATCTGTCGATTTTATCATTGATAAAACTATCTATTTTATTTTCATGTACAACATGAACCAAATCATAAACATTATCATAAGCCCTACCCCTCGCGTCTGACGATCTAGAAAAAACATATACACATTCGTCATCGTATGAATGATTACAAATATAGGACACGAAGTCTTCTTCCATAATAAGGTCCGATCTAATCAAAATAGTTAATTTTTTTGACAGTTCACTTAAAGCAAAGTGGGCCGTAGAAAACTGTAAAGAATCTTTCTCGTCTATGAGCAGTATATCTTTCAATAGCGGGAAGTCTTTTAAAGATTCTAGAACCTCGGATGGAGTAGAATAGTATGTAGCAAAATAAACATCTACATCATATTTTTTAGATAGTTTTTTGACAAGGTTTTCGTAATGAACACGAACCTGAGAAAAATCTATGGTGTAAGGCCACCACAAAGAACCATGAAAAGGGATTCTATTTTCTTTATAGAGATAACCTCTAATAATAAGATTAAGCCTCTTTTCCATGCTTTAGCACTCTCTTCTTTATTTCGGAAGAGCTTATACCCTTCGTATATGGGATATAAACTAAAACAATTTTATTCAAGTCTAACCACTCTTGAGAAAATCTCATTTGAGAATAGTAGTCTTTGTTAACCCAGTCGTCGCCAATGGCTATAATATGAGGACGAACACTCATAATAGCCGGTTTACTATCGGCGCCAAAAGTGTTTTCTATAATATCATCAACATACTGACAATGAAGTAAAGCCAGTCTTCTCTCTTCATAAGAAAAAACCGGCTCACTTTTGTATGACCGAATAAAACTATCCGTATTTAAAGAGACGACAACTCTATCCGAAATCTGCTTACACTTCTTTAAAAAATTAAAATGACCATAGTGCAGCAGATCGAAAGTCCCGCCGGTATAAAGAACCCTCTGAGACATCACAGGTACTCTAGAGACACATAGAGTCCATACTGCTCCTTAGATCCAAGAGATAAAGGACTTGCAGACAAAGCTATTGCCCATGTGTGATGAGTATCGACGCCGGTTCCACCGTATGTTCTTGGCAGATTAGTAGATGACGAGCCATCGCCAAACTGAACCGCCGAACTGTGCCAAGTCAATTGATTACTTGAGCTTGTTAAATATTGCGTCCACTTTGGCCAAACCAATCCGGTTCCGCTAACGACCTCGCTAGCCTGAAGGCCCTTTTGACCACTTCCGGGAGAATCCAAAAGAGGAACAACAAGACCGCTACCGCCAACAGTTTCATCATCTCCAGTATAAGCGCCAAGCCTAGCATCACCATTTACGGCACTGGAGCTATCCAGCCCATTATAGAAAACGGTACCAAGACTATTTGTATAATAATTCTTAGTAACAAGCTCTGCTGGCCAAGGCTCACCCCACCAAAAAGCGTCCCCGCTGCCAACAACAGGAGAAGAAACTCCAGCAGACCCCTGAGACGTATATGTAGAACCACCAAAGTTTACAATTTCAGCGACTTTTGTATTTACACCACTAGCCGGGGCATTTATGTAAGACCTATCATACACTCTAAGCTGGCAGTTTTGAACCTTTACAGCGGAAGTGTGTCCAAACCTAATGCCAACAGTAGATTGAAAACTAGGAACTCCACTCAGCCCAACAGAATATGCCGGTCCAGTATGGTCAACCTCACACATCCCGCTTGGAAAAGTATCACCAACATATTTTATATTCGTTACTGAAGAACCGATAGTGGCACCATTGGCAGATGATATGTTGGTTCTAGCTTGATACGAGCCTATCTGAACAGATGATCCAGCGGAAGCGCCAAAAAACCCAAGACCAGAACCAGAAAGCGTCTCTACGCTCGGTGTCGCATCACTATTGTTTAATATTTGAAAATCTATTGTCGCCATTGTTTATCTCCTTTAAGTATATATACACAATAACTATTGTATTTTGAATATTTTATAAGAAAAAAGCCCTATCTCTAATTTGATCGCCTTGCTCGTTTTTGCTCCACAGGAAAACACAAATCGTACACCTTGGCTGTGGACCAACAACCTTTAAAACCTCATGAAAACTCTCATCAGTACACCTGAACAGTGTCAGCTGGTTAAATTCTGGAAGAACCTTTGTTTCGTTCAAAACAAACTCGCCACCCCAAGAATCTTCCCAATGAGGATTTACAGACAGCACACAACTATATTCTCTTTTCCATCCAGTGGATCGCATGAGAGACGAATCTAAGTGCCTACTCAAAAACCCACCACCTGTAAGCATGTGCATACCAGCCCCATGAAGCTCTAAATCAGCGAACACATCGCCAGAAACATATGGAGACACCGCTTCGATCATACTATATATACACCTATTTGCTATATCCGGCAAATCCTTGTGACTCTTCGTTGCATATTTTTCTGCATTTTTATCACTATAATGATGCCAAATCCTAGAGTTTGGATCTGGCCAAGAATGCCACAAAGACCTCAAAATCAAGGGGTCTATAGCATTATTTATTATTTGCATCTTCTATCTTCCTTTGCTTTTTAACAGCCAAATAAAACATCTTTGATGCCATCGCAGATTTTATTTTTCTTGGCATATATGAAATACCATATCCAAGCATGTCTGATTTTTTTACTAGGTATTCGACAATTTCTTTTTCTCTTCTTAAACACTCGTCCACGCCCCAAATATTCATTTTGACCTCATAATCAGCGCAACCGCATGACTCTGGAGGTATTTTGTCCAACATGTTTTTTGGTATAGATTTTTCTATAATCTTCTTTAACATGGAGCCAACCCCAGTCTCTGACTTGCTTTTTAGCTCTTCTATTATCTCCTTCTTGTTTATTAAGATATATCTTTGATGATCCGGCGAACACATTTTCCAGTTCTCAACAAATAAAAACTTCTTTTTGGATAATGATGCTTCATATCCCCATTTACGTATTTGATCTAAATGACTCATGTTCCTCCCTCCATTGTTCAAGATCAGGCAAAACCTTCTCCCAAGTTGATGATTCATATAAACTTTCACCACGATAAAGCGGCCTAAAAAGGCAATAACCCTCATCTCTACTGAAGTGTTTACCAACATAGGACTCTGCGCCCCACCATCTATTGCACATTTCCTGCCACCTTCTATTTTCAAATATTCTCTTCGATCTGCCCCACCAAAATGCGCCCGAATAATGCCACTTATGCGGCGTTGTTTGAAAAGCGGAAGTTGATTTAAACGAACCCGCCACCGGATATCCTGACTCCATAGCAACTTTGACCTCTTCCCAATTACGGACGCACGTTTCGTACATAACATCATTCCAATGATTTATATTTAAAGAATTATGAGTATGCTGCTGCTGCCCCTTGCCATGCGCAAAGCATATAGCTCCGTCTTTGTATCTTGAAGCAATAATCTTGAGAGCTGGAACAAAACCAACCTTTTCTCTTTGCTTAGGGTCATTAGCAACCGTAATAACATCCGTAAAAATCTCTTCTAACTGAAATCTAAATTGTTCATGTATGGTTTGGCCGTCAATCGCAATAACACAAACCCTTTTTCCATCGAAAAGATCTATGCTTTTTTTAAGCTGCTCTATATGATATAGAACCGAATTTTCATATTTTGGATAGAGGAAAAAATAAAGATGTTTTTTAAAATTATTCGCGAAGACATCTCTATTGATATCATATGATCTACTATATTTAAACGGATTTTTATTTCTTCTTCCGGTGGACACCTTCTCTAAACACCATTTACACATTCCAAAATGCTCATTAACTCTTTCTAGTCTTTCGCAAGAGGGACATATGACCGGAACATAATTCCATAATCCAAGCGGACAAGCGCAAGATAATCTACGAACCCCATTTTCTATTATAGATCTATGAGGCTTGTGTTTTGCGGCAACAATCTCGCACACGCCATCCTTATTTCTAGGACACTGAGAACAAACCATAGTTCTAGATTCCGCCAAGCCTTCTAGACTAGACATGCCGGGAACTACTAATTTTATATCCTGTCTAAAATTATTTTTATCTGAAGGTATAGCCATTAAAATTTCTCATACAAGTTAAACGCTGGTTATTATTAAATAAGTGGTTCGCCCGTAACAATGGGGAGACTTAAACAATTTTTACATTGACTATCGCATAGCGGCCCAACGTGGTCATCGCGTTGCCATCCCTCATCTGCATACCCCTTGTCTGGATCATCTGGAAAACGATCAACAAGATCAGTTAAATCCATAGCTGGAAATACACGATCCAAAAACATAGAACAGCGGTAGTCATTATCTAAAACTTCAACACCATCCCAAGCTAAAGTAAAATCTTTATCCATTATCCTCTTCCGCCTCTGCGCCCATTCATTTAACTCAGCCTCATAACTTTCATCAGGCGGCTGATTATCTTTAGGATTCCAGTCAAAATCGTTCCAGCAATATTCTATAACCCAATAAAAACCCCAGTAAAATTTAGGCGCTATAGTATCATAAGATTCTCCAAAATAGAGAATATGGGATTCGCCATAAATGTCTCTCATTGGAGGGCTATCAGGAGTTGGCCCCCATCCAGAGCTTGGCTCTACACCATTAATGTAAACAAAGAATGTTTTCCTAGAACAGTTATCAAGACAACAGCACCCGCGATAAAATACAATCCTACCATCTCTAAAAAAGGGTTTGCCCTTTTTAAAAAAGATACCGGTGTCATTAGTATCCCTAAACCCCTCAAAAATATAATCACTATCTGTCATTAAGATTCCTCACACGTATTTCCTTCGATATATTCATCATCGAGATCACAATGCCACCAAATATCTACTTTCTTTCTTTCTATGTTTACACCGCGAGTCCCAAACGTTATATCCGTGACCATCGTCACGGTGTCGAACATATCCATCCACAAGATAGCCCAATAACAGTCATACTCACCATCATTTTGGACATAGACAGCCGACCCCTTTCTGCCCTTAATATCATCAGCAGTTCTACCATACAAAAACGCATCCAAAGTATCAACAACGGTCACTCTTCCATCAGACTCCTCTGGAACGGAAGTAGAACCACAAGGTCTTGCTAAAATAGTCACCTGTATAGATTGTTGACTTGTAGGCTCTGGCAGATTCTTGCAGTTGTTGGCGGTATCACAATTATCTGGGTCTACTCTAGCTGGGTCTATTGGAATCAAATCGACAGAATCCCATCCCGCTGGCTGAATTAATATAGCTTCTTTAGTGTCTTCTATGGTGTCTCTATCTGTAGACATTCTTCCGTGATCGTTAAAATACCAATCACTATTTCCGCCGTTTTGTTCCTCCAGATTTTCAACCCAAGTTACCATGTCGTTGCTATCAGCCCACTCCAAAGCATTAAAATCATCATTACATATTCTATATATCCATCCATACGTAAGGTATGCATCCCCATCGCTTTGAATGTCATAGGAATAACCCTTCCAGACTATTTCCCATCCATCTGGAAAACCCGGATACTCATGCGGGTCTTCGGAAGGAGCCTGAGTTCCTTGGCCCGCGCTCAATCTATTTATAGTTACATAAATAATTTGCGCGGTAGGTACGTCTGTATATCCATCTGTTTCAAACAGGATAATATCTCCACCACCACCACCACCTTTTACTGGAACCCATTCATAATTAATTCTCTGAACCATTATAAAAGAATTATCACCAGCACTCTGGGTCAGAGAGGGATCTCTGTTGTATCCAGTTATTGTTTCACCTTTTAAAGCTAACGCATCTTGTCCTTTCGGAGTATTAATTTTTCTTAAAACTTCAACTTCAAAAGTCGTTGGATTATATGGACTGGGCGGCGCGGTTATATCGGTTTTTAAAATTCCAACAAGAATATCATGCCCGCCAGACCAAACCTTTCGCTCCTTATCCCACATCAACTTAACTGGGCCTGTCTCCCATTTTGTTCTATCGTCAGACGAGGACTGATCGAAAACCGTAATATCTTCTTCTGTTCCCGAACCTTGGTCAGAAGCCTGAAAAGGCACAGGATTATTTGCTAGGTCATATCCCCAGCCAGACATAACCGCTGGACCCCTAAGACCAACGCTTCTGATTTTTGAAATTGATGTTGTTTCAACCTTTCTTATTTGCAAATCTTCAGTCAGATCTTGCGCGCCATCGACCTCGTTTATAACAGAATGGTAGTCGGTTTTTGCTAAAAACTGCCCACCGTCATCTTCTTGTTGATAAAGATTTCTAGGAAAATATGGATCTATATCTTCAGAACCCGGAATCGCGGCGCCTCTTGAAAAAGACGCGCTTTCACTAGAAACTTCCACGTATTCTATTTTTGGAACCTCGTCAGAAGAAGTAGCCTCTTTGTTCTTCGCTGTTTGATATGGTGAAAATATCTGCTCCTGAGAACACGTAAAACTTTTCTTGTACTGCGCCCAAGGATCATTAGCTAAAGAATTATAGGAAGTACCAAAAGCATCATTTAAATCTGAAACCGCCCCCTCAAAAGATTTAGCCGGAGCCTCCGAAATATGCGCAGCCCCAAGCGAGCCACCGGATCTTTGAAATTGAGTAAAGCCAAGGGCGGTTCCATTACCTCTATTTCTCTGATGTCTATCGTCTTTTTGGAAAGCAAAAATCTTATTTGCATATGTGATGATTGGAGCCTTTTCTAATCTACCCCTTAAAAACTTCAACGCCCCAACCGTATCTTTATAGATTCTACTTAATCTATCAGCATTAAATTTTGCCAATTTTCCAAACTTAGGAGTCCAAGTATTAAATTCATAATCTGTATATATTCCACCCACATCAACAGAGCAAGATATACTTGTGACATATGGCCCACTTCCCGCAAGCCTGTCTGATATATTGAACGCAGGCTTTTCGGCAACTCTAACTCTACCAGATTCATTGCTAGTAACTTCTGCAAGATTCGACTCTACATATGACAAACCCATTTGGTTCATCGCATCAACACTGCCAAAATTTTCAGGAGCTAGATTTGTATCAAAGCCAACCTGAGACCTGCCGTTAGTCCCGTTGAAAGAGAACCAAGGCCCCCAAGAATACCTATTACTAACTTGAGGCATACCAAATAAACCCGGAGCAACAATCCTTGGTGGCATTTCAATATTCGCAAGCTGATGAGAAAATCCTATAAGCTGATCCTCGGAAATTGATATTCCAAAGAATTTATGAGCAAAATAAACTAAGCCCATTCTTGGGCCAGTCCAGATATCAACCTCTTTAACCTGAGCGCCAGCATCAACAACAACACATGGGACACCATCATTGCCCGGATCAAGAGCGCAATTATCGCCGTTAGTACTCCTAAAATCTGTCCAGTAAACGAATTCACCCCCGCTCGCATATCCAGCAGTAGAGCTAGCGACACCGAATAAGCCATTATAATTATAAAAACCATAATTTTGACCAAGAGCATTATAATCATAAAAATTATTAGCACCCCATACAGCAATAGGCTTCATCTTTCCTGTATCATCGTAAAAATTCAAGTCATCAACTGGCTTTTCCTCGACCCAAGCAGAAGCAGATGGCGCCCAAGCCGCAACCTGATCGTTTAAACTTGCGTATTGGTCTATGGGGCGTTCGTTTTTATATTTTAAGTTATTATCTATGCCGCCCGGCTCCTCTGGAACCGCCGCGAGAAATACGCGACCAAAAAAGTTGTTAGCGCATTTCTGCACAGCGTTCCATATGGCCTCAACCCTTTGCTCTCTGAAAACCTGCTCATTCTCGTTGTATATCAGTCTAGCGAGCTTTAGAGACGTAGAAGAAAAAGCTAAAGTTCCAACACTCCTATTTGCTACCAGCTGCAATATTTCTTCTGTGACTTCTATATCAGAAACCCAAGGATCATAATCATAACTTCCAGCAGCAACAGACTCGAAAACTTTAAACGCTTGCCATGTAGCCCGTCCGCCTGTAGCCATTCTTAACTCATCTACAGTAGCATCATAATAAAACGCATCCTGATCTTGTGTTACTTGAATCGTCACCGGCGCGTCTACATCATATGCATTTGGAAAAGATAGCGGGCATCCGTTATTAGCTCTTTGCAGTATCCATTTACCATTTACATCTTTGCCCCAAACGGGAACCATTCCCGGAGTGTCACCAATCACATATCTAGTAGCTGGCGCACCAACGATAAGCTGTTGAACAACCTCATCAGAAAGCTCTTTTCCGGTACTGTGAGAAACCAACTTTCCGGAATTCTTCTTCTCTGTTATCAGAGCTTGGATTCTGCCGCCTTCAGGCTGAGACGATCTCTCAATTATTTTTAATATTATATAGGGCCGATTTATCGGATGAGAACCATCTTCTGAAAAGTTTGGCGGGGGACTTCTGTCTTGAACGTCATAGGTATAGCTATACTGCAATATCTCGCAACACTCTTCTATTATATTTGTGATAGTCGCAACCTGATTAGAAATTCTAAAATTCTCTGGAACGGTTTTAATTGCCGTTAGATCTATCTCAAATTCGCTTTCTCCAAAACTTATTTTAGAACCAAATACAGATTCATTTCTAGACATAAGCTCAATCGTATCAAGCAACAGCCTAGCGGGAAAACCGGCAGAATTCGTTCCGGCGTCACCAAAAGTACCACCAGCAGAATAATTCTCGTAATGAGCAAGAGCATTGTATATATTTTTCATGCCTTGCGAATTATTGAAAATTGGACCATACTGTATTTCAGGAGTGCCAAACCCAAATTCTATAGGATGGCCCGGATTTCCATAGTCAAAATTATTAAAGCTATTTATAGACCCGTAATTATAACTACCGCCATCAAAATCAGATAATATAACATTAACACCGCTTAAAATTTTTCCTCCGGGAGACTCAAGAATAAGATCAAATCTTTTGCCGCTGGTAGACTCGTCATATGTCCATCTCTGAACTATTCCACCAAAATAAAATTGACCATATTTAAAACAATAGGCAGTGCCAAGAGTTGGATAAGTGAAAAGCTTACCAGCGTCTGGATCTTCAACGAGGGTCAACTGCACAGAAGAGCTTTGAGCACCAAAAGAAACGCTGGAAGAAAATTTCTCAACCCAACAACCAAAAGCCTCCAAAGTCCCATCTGGCCCCTTGATAAATCTTTGAACGTTTATTGTATGCTGCGTCGGTTCAGCATCATACCAATCAACCAGCCCATTTAAAGGATCTACGGGATCTGAAATAGGATCGGGCGTAAAAGTTGCCGTTACTGTGTAGCTAGAGTCCTGAATACTATCAAGATCTGGTGAAAAAGATAGACTCCCCTCTGGCTGCGATCCTGTTGACCCATCAATAAATTTGACACTATCCTCATTAATATTGTTTCGGGCATAGTTGTGATGCTCTATGGTAGAGCCATCTTTCAAGGTGCGCGTTTCAAACTCTCCCGTACTATCTAAATCCAAATTCCAAACTGGTTTAAGGCAGACATCTCTCACATCCTTTGTTACTCTAATATATGCTTGATGTTGCGAGGGAGCAGACCAGCATTTAGAATCTGCTTCATTGAGAGTGATACTAAATGTAACTAACTTATCCTCATCAATCTCTTCGCCGGGAAGCGGAGAAACCTGAGTAAACGTAACGTTGGGATTACCGTCAGGAGTAACGACAGTAAAGAAACCTGTATAGTCTTCCACTTCGTGCTTCTTAAATACGACCTCTTCTCCACCACAAAGCCTGCGAAATACAGCCTCTCCATTGGGTATAGAACCTTTTATTTTTGGAGTTCGATCTTTAAGAGTGTATGTAACTGGAATCTCTAAATTTAATGTGGCTGCTTCATAGTCTAAGATTGAGTCAGGGGTAAAAGTTAACTCTACTGAGACAGACTTCCTACCGTCATTATACGTAGTGCCAGCAGCCACAGACTGACTCCAAGCACCAGAAACACTGTCACCGTCTTCTGGATCATACGCGACCGCACCGGCAGTATAATCAATCAGAGTAATGTCGTCAAAACAAAGAACGGCACCGTTAGCAGTGTAGCCAGTACCTTGAAGTCTGTAGCTTTTAGAGTATAATGATGGAGTTTTTTGTGTCATTTCTTATTCTATGCCTTTAGTTTAATCAATTGGTTGTTTCCGGTATAGCTTCCCATGTTTCACTAAGATTATAAGTACGAGTTTTTGGATTCCAAGATTCGGAAGAGGCTTGACACTTTCCGCCAGACGGCCTATATGCAGTAACAACGGCTGAAACGTCAGGCTTTCCATATCCTCTTTTCATAACAACATCTACAGTGACATCTGTTTTCCATAAATTAGTTGTATTCATATCTTGTATAATTGGCCCATCTAATTTTCCAATAATAGCTATTACAGCATAAACATCTTCTATCCCATATCTATTTTTATGAGTTACATTTATATTTTCCGAGGCCGCTCCTAAAATTTCTATCTCTCTATCATCATATGTAATTGCACACGTCACAACTCCTTCGGTTTTATTTTCGCCGTAGCTTAAATTTACCGGCTCGCTTCTTAGGGCGCCGGTAAAACCAGCGTCTGCATAAACTTTTTGCGCGTAGGATAATGCCGAAGGCTTAAATAGTTGATATGCGGCCTTAGCATTAGTAAATTTGTCTTTTTTCACTTTATCGCTAATTTTAGATTCTGTCAGCCCGTTAAAAGTCCCATTTATCACAACAGAAATATTTGGAGATTCTATATTATCTTCTATATTCGCCTCTACGGTATATGTAGCATTACGCTCTTGGTTGGAAATAACCCAGCTGGTCGTAACCGTATAGGTACCAGAAGATAAATCCGTCTGAACCTGACGAACGCGATTATAAGCCTTGTAACTTAGAGTATCTAATTTATACTCCACTCTTTCCCGACCGTCCTTGTCCATCCTAGCAGCCTTAAACTTATCTGGCCAAAACTCAGAGTCGCCAGCCGCATTAGTGGTAACAAGTTCACTGATTGGATCATCAATAAGTTTTGCGTTAACCCAGATTGCAGCCTGAGCATAGGCCGTCCCATCTGAAGTCATACCGCCATTAGTATATTTTTTTTGCCCCTGTGCGGTTAGCGTATGAGTAATTTTATATACTTTTTCAACAGTATCATCGGTAGCCAGCCCGCTAAGAATATAAGCAGCGGACTCGTCTTCTGATAATTCCCAGTTTTCTTCAGCCCTCTCTAGCTTAAACGCAGAAGTAGAGCCGCCGCCCAGATCATAGCACTCGAAAACAAGAGTATACGGTTGATATTGCACCCCGCCGGTTTCTTCTGGCACTTCTCCGGCTTCAGCAGAAACAAGTCTCGCATAACCAAACTCCATTCTACCAGACCCGCCACCGCGAGACTCAACCGCTAGCTTACCAGCAGCCTCCTTCAGTCCTTCGACCACGCTTGTTAAAGTCTTAGATTTTTCAAGCAGGGAACTCTGACGCTCGCCTTCGTTTCTAATATTTTGCAAGTCGGAAGATGAAACCGTGGCATTGCCGCTAACAGAAACTGTATATTTTTTATTTAGCTGAGTAGAGTCTCCAGACGTTATATTTTCGCTAGATATAGAAAAGTTAGGGAACGGGCCGGGAATACTTGCACCAGTGCCGCCCACTGACAAGACTGTAGCACCAGCCGCCCCAAAAGGTGTAAAAATTATCATTCTAAAAATCCTCTAGTATATAGGCTAATATTATCTTCTGGCATAGGACTAATAAACAGATCAAGCGAATTATTATTTAGCAATATTCCACTAACATATAATGATATATCTCCAGAGGCTATTGTTGAATTAATATATATAGGCATTTGAGCGTCTGTTGGTCTTTCCATATATAATGACATGTCTCCAGAATTAGTTGGGCTAGCGCCCTGATTCTTTAAATATATACTCATGGAGCCATTTTTAGTATCATAGACCGAGCTATCATTATTTGAATCTACATATAGCGACATGTTTCCAGAAACAGGAACGCCAAACTGTCCATCGTCAACATTAACATAAACAGGAAGTGATTTATTGGTTTCTAGTTTTTGCTGCAAGGATGAAATAAATAGATTGAAAGAGCCGCTGTCTTTTGGATTTTCTCCACCTGTAAACAAATTTAAATATGCATATTCAACAGAGCCGTCACCAGAAGGTTGAGCATATTTATCATTATATAAATATAAACTCAAGCTTCCAGACGGAATAATGTCTTGTTTTGCAAAAAGAGACATATTGCCACTATCGGGAATTGGCCCAAGGGCAAATAAATTGACCGAGCCGACTCCTGATGATGGGCCTTCAATGTAAGAATCGAGAGTAGATGTTGACTGAAAAGGGGCTTTTGTGTATATGGACGCAGCAGAAGCCGCGCTACTGGGGCCAATGCCAAATAGACTAAAGCTGCCCTCACTTGACTGGGGGCCGCTAATAAATAGTGTAAAATCTTCTGCTATACCAGAACCCATCTCTTTTCCTTCATTTTATTTTTCCTAACCGCCACTCTGAAATTTGTTATTTTGCTCATCCATTTTCTTGGAAACTTCATCAGCCACGTACTTTCCAATAAATCCAGAAAGCTCATCCTTTATTGCTTCAACATTTATTCCAGCAATATTTATCTGTCCACCAACATCTACCTGATGCGACATATCAAAACCCTTCGCAAATATTTGTGCGACTCTTTCAAGACCCGAAAAAGCGCTACTAATATTATCAAACACAGAAGAGAAATTAGCAACAAAAGAATCAAAAGTATTTTGAATTCCTGAAGTGTCAATACCAAGAGAAGAAGCGGCTCCAGCAGGCGAGCCAAGAATACCGCCCTGTTGACGATATTGAACTGGGCCGCCTTTGTTAAACCCTTGAACTTCTCCACGATTTAATTTTTGCATGAAAGAAGATCCATATTTACCAACAGCGCTTTTGCTCATAACAAACTCTCCGGGCGTCAACATGGCAGGAATTGTGTCCTGTCCATTAGCTCCACCATTAGCGAAGAAAGCGGCAGCATTTCCAAAAAGCATACGCTTATCAAACATCGGAATATTATATCCGCCACGACCCAACATGCTATTGTAAGGACTTCCGGGAATATATCCAAACGGAACCATGTTTGAATTGCGATTTCCACGCCCGGCCAATGAATCAACAAACCCACGACCAAGATTCCCTTGATTCATCATTTGCTGATTCATCATCATCTGATTCATCATTTGCTGATTAAATTGCTGCTGCTGCATGAACTGTTGTTGTTCTGGCGTAAGCTGCTGCATGAACTGTTGTTGTTCTGGCGCAAGCTGCTGTTGTCCTTGTGTTGCCTGCTGTGACGCGTCAGATTTTACTGTTTGGGTTGTAAGCGCTTTAGTAATATAATTAATTATTCCGCCAAAAAGACTACCAGTACCTTTAGCGACAGAGGCGGCTGGTGCAGTTGGCGTAGTTGGCGCAGTTGGCGTAGTTGGCACAGAACCCTTGTCAGACGGCGAAGCGGGTTCTTCAACTACTGGCACTCCACCTCTTTCTGCGAGGTCTAGCGACATCGTTCCGTAACCTCTAGCGCTGTACGTATCTCTCCCGGTTAGCCTTTTTTTACGTCTGGCAGCCGCGCCGCCACGCTTAACCGCGCCTATATTCTCAAGGTCTTCCTGCGTTCTTATGCCTCTCCAGTTTTTTACGTTTTTAGAACCTAGTACATGGTTTTTGTCGAGAACCTGACCAACGTTGTCGGGCCTGTTTCTGCGCTCCCAGAATTCTCTAGTTCTTTCGTCTTCTTGATAGCCAGCGCCGTAAAGACCGCCCGGATTGTTGGCCGTTCTGTTTCTGTTCCTTCGACCAGCCTGCTTCGCAAGCTCTTCGTCAATGCCTACGGGTGGCGGACCATACATAGATTCGTCAGCCATTCTCCACGCTTCTGGACGAATACTGCCTCCAGAACGGTAAACGGGTCCACCATTGGCAAAATATGCGGCACCACCGGCCAAATACATATACTTGTTCACCATTGGAAGATTATAGCCGCCAGCACCAAGCATACTATTGTAGGGGCTTCCGGGGATAGTGCCATAACGAATCATGTTGTTAGAATTTCTACGATTCCCACGACCGGCGAGCGAATTGACAAATCCGCCACCAAGCGCGGCCTGATTCATCATCTGCTGATTCATCATCATCTGATTCATCATTCGCTGGTTGAACTGCTGCTGTGGTGTCATCTGTTGCTGCTGTCCTTGGCGACGACTGCCACCTCGCCCATAACCGAATTTATTTCCGTATTTTTGAGCATTATACTCTTTAATTCTTTCACTAGCGCTAAACTCGGCACCATCTCTAGTGGGTGGCCCACTACGAGTAACAGCGGCATAACGAGTATTTCCTTCACTATCTGTATATTGGCGCGCGCCCGGATAGGTATAAGTTTTTGCCCCGGTCAATCTCTCTCTTCTTCTGGACGTATACCCCGTTCTTCTAAATCTTATTTGTTCTTGTTCTTCTTTTTTATAGGAAGGATCTTTCCGTGGACCAAATTTGACTTTCGGAGTTTCTTGCGTTGTTGGATTATTGGGGTTAACTCGAACAATACCGGTTTTGGGAGTTTTTTGCGCGGGTGTTTGAACAGTACCGACTCCGGGAGCTTCAAAAGGAACGATTGGAGTTGGTGCGGTCGGCTTTGGCGCGGTCGGCTTTGGCGTGGTGGGCTTTGGCATGGTGGGCTTTGGCACGGTCGGCTTTGGCGCGGTCGGCTTTGGCGCGGTCGGCTTTGGCGCGGTCGGCTTTGGCGCAGCTGGATCTGTCGTAGGATCGTTAGGAACTGGAATTACGGGAGCAAAAGGCTTCTCGTCAGTTGGTATCTGTGGAGCCTGCCTTTCTCTTAAAATAGAATTTGGATTGATAAGAAGTTTTTGATAGCCGTCTACTAAAGGCCCAAGAAGATAGGGGTTCGCCCTGTCTCCAAGCTCGGCGCTCATTCTATCAAAATAATCCTTAGCAATTTCTGGGTCGAGGTTTTTTTCTAATAAATAATCATCAAGAGTCTTAACCTTTTCTTTAGAATGAGCATAGGCGGGAGAAGTGCCGGGAGGAGCTACTACGGATTCGTTCTTAAACGTAGTAAAGAGGCCGCCCATTCCTGATGTGGCGGTCTTTAGATCTGGAGTATCAACAATACCAGTATCTCCATAAAGAAGGTCTTGTCGATATTGCGCCCCTTCCGACATCTTCTGTATTTGATCTAAACCAATACCAGAATCTTGAACTTCATTTATTCTTTTAGTGATATAAGACAACACATCTTCCGTAATAGCCCCTTCACCATAGGTATCTTTCAAGTCAGCAATAGCATCCTGTGCAAAATATAAGGACATACTCTTGCTAATCCGACCATCTTTTACCCTATTAGAAATATCTATCCCGCCAACATCAGATTTATCAGGCGCATAGTTATACCAATTCTCCACACTCTTGCTCTTACCAATTTTTAGCTCTTCAAGTTTTTTGTCAAAATCTTGTTTTATTTTATTAATTTTTTCTTTTTGTAGAAGATCGCCATCGGTCTCAACGGGCGGCGTCGTAGGCTTCTTAGACGGAGAACTATCTAAATCACCTAAGTCATTTGCAAAAGTTTCAGTATATGTGTCATAAAGATCTGGAGCTTTTCTATAATCTATATCGGTAATTTGAGACCAACCAAAATGATCCAAAGCTTTTTTTTGTTCTTCTGAACCGTCGTACCTTATTGTGTTTTTAGCCTTTGTAAGAATAGATGCTACAAAGTCTTTGTCCGCGCTACCACTATCAAAATATTTCTTGAGGACTTTATTAAATTCATTCCCTCTGTTACTCACAGAAGCCCAATTAACATCTTTAAGATTTTCATACTTGGTTAAAGATTGAGCCACTAAAAACTCTTCTTCGAGAAAAGCATAAGCTTGAGCAAGCTCAGAAGCCAAGCTTTGTACTTCGGGAGCATACAAGAATTCCTCTCTACCATAGGCATCGCGAGCCATATTTTTGATAGAGTCAACCTCTAGCGATACACCAGAAGACCTTTTCCACTCTTCAGCTATCGCCTTATACATCTCATCATTTAAGACATGGCCATCTCTCTGCAAATCCGCAAGATAATCAGACATGGCATGTAAACTTTCGTGCTCCAAGTCTTGTATATGAAGCTCGTGCTTGCTACCTTTGTAGTTCTCTTTTCTATTGCTATTCAGGTAAATATCGGCAGACTGGTACTTGGATCTGGGGTCATGTATATTTTTGTTATAAAAAGCCCTATTCTTATCAAGTTCACCATCAAAATTCCAATATTTAATATCTATATTCTTAAAACGATTTCTCGCGCCCTGTCTTATTTTCTCTACATCTCCACCATCTTCAAAATACTGAGCGCCAAACCCAAAACCACCCCCGCGTCGAGACCCCCGCTGTTGCTGCGTCATCTGCTGCATCATCTGCTGCATCATCATTTGCTGCATCATCTGCTGTTGCTGCATCATCATTTGCATCATGAACTGGTTCTGCATCTGCTGCGGATCTACAACAGGGGCCGAAGGAGCGGTTGGCGAGGCTGTACCAGCAGCGCCAAAAACGGTTGCCCACGTCGCCCCATCCTCATTCGGGTATAAAGGCGGTCTTGTGGTAGAGGACGCCCCAGATGACGATCCAGACGAAGGCGCTCCACCTCTTTCTGCGAGGTCTAGCGACATCGTTCCGTAACCTCTAGCGCTGTACGTATCTCTCCCGGTTAGCCTTTTTTTACGTCTGGCAGCCGCGCCGCCACGCTTAACCGCGCCTATATTCT